>ERZ826146.2355-NODE-2355-length-14479-cov-2.533625_pt1 | contig 14479 bp, 13 predicted proteins | sample MGYA00519857_ERZ826146 | MGnify/ENA primary metagenome ERZ826146 (study PRJEB31778, sample SAMEA3449222) | human gut metagenome | biome: human gut; feature: human-associated habitat; material: faeces | place: United Kingdom | collected 2010/2012 ...
ATAGGCCGTGCCGTAAAAAGAGTCGTCACCGTACCCGTTGGTGTCGTAGCATAGCAGGTTCTTAGTACGGCACGGCCTATGGCACAGGCGTATGCAGCATACAGGGACGCGATGGAAGGGTTGACATAGACATAGACATTACTCCTGAAAATAACTCGTTCATAGAATATAATGCGGCAAGCCCTGGCGTAATATCTGACCAGCAATTCATAACTTGGCGCGACAAGACTTCGCTGTCGCATGACGGTGACACACTTGGGAGGGACGTTGTAGAAAGTCCTGCAGAGCGGCATTTACCTGTTGATATCCCTTCGGACATGAGGATAAACTTCATCGTAAACATGACACCTGACGCTACGTTGAGGGTGCTGATGGATAAAAACACGAATGACTATATAGCCCTGAACGGCACCGGAACGATAAGGGCCTCGTATTTTAATAAAGGGTCATTTGATATGTTTGGTACATACACCATTGACCATGGCGTATATACATTGACAATACAGAACATAATTAAAAAGATATTTCAATTCCAGCGTGGAGGCACGATTGTTTTCGGCGGCGATCCTTATGACGCCTTGTTAGATTTGCAGGCCGTATATACTGTTAATGGAGTACCTTTGTCAGACCTGCAGTTGGGGAACAGTTTCTCGAGCAATAATGTAAGGGTTGACTGCCTTATGAATATAAGCGGTACGCCGCAGGCGCCTCACGTAGACTTTAATATAGACATGCCAACGGTAAACGAGGACGCCGAACAAATGGTACGCACTGTCATCAATGGCGAGGAGGAGATGAACCAGCAGGTGGTGTACCTCTTAAGTGTCGGACGCTTCTATATGCAAAGTAATAACAACTCCTCGGAACAGAACCAATCCAACCAAACGAGCCTTGCTATGCAGAGTTTACTGAGCGGAACCATAAGCCAACAGATAAACACTCTGCTGGGTAGCCTCGTAAAGAACAACAACTGGACTTTCGGCGCTAACATAAGCACCGGTGACGAGGGATTTAACAACGCAGAATACGAAGGTCTTTTGTCTGGGCGTCTGCTAAACAATAGGCTCATTATCAACGGTCAATTCGGATATCGTGACAATGCTAATGCAACAACATCGTTCATTGGTGACTTTGATATAAATTATTTGTTGCTGCCAAATGGGAATATAGCCCTTAAGGTTTATAACCAGACTAATGACAGATACTTTACGAAGTCATCATTGAATACTCAAGGCATAGGCATCATACTCAAAAAGGATTTTAACTCGTTGTTGGAATTGTTTGGTTATAAGAGGAAACGTAGGCCGTCGGTCATATTGCCGGATGATGCGGATGATTGAATGTAATCATTGCGATATTGTACACAAAAAAGATGGTGGACAAAAGCTTGCCCACCATCTTTTTTGTCGTTAAAATATAAAATGTCGTTATTATGCTTCAGCAGGAGCTTCCTCATTGGTTGCTTCAGAAGCAGTCTCGGCAGCTGCTGCCTCAGCTTTAGCGGCCTCGATGGCAGCCTTCTTTTCAGCGACCTGTTTAGCTTTTGCTTCATTTGACTTCTTTTCAGCTTCAAGGTTCTTTGCATAAGTCTCTTTCTTGCTCTTTGCGTCGTTTTCACGTATGAGCTCGAGACTTTTTTCCTTGTTAGCTTTCCATGCGTCAAACTTACTTTGGGCTGCAGCCTCGTCAAAAGCGCCTTTCTTGACTCCGCCACGCAGGTGCTTCATGAGATACACACCTTCACGCTTAAGGATATTACGTACAGTGTCAGTGGGTTGTGCGCCAACTTCTACCCAATAAAGTGCACGGTCGAAATTCAAATCTACAGTAGCCGGATTCGTGTTTGGGTTGTAAGTTCCGATTTTTTCTGTAAATCTACCATCACGTGGTGCTCTTACATCAGCGATAACAATACGGTAAAAGGCATAGCCTTTACGACCGCCACGCTGCAATCTGATTTTTGTTGCCATTTTGTTTTTTTGTTATTTTAGGTTTGAATTATGCTACTAACTCGTAATAGCGGGTGCAAAGGTAGTATTTTTAAATTAAAAAATTAACTTTTTCTATTTTTTTATTCGTTTTTTAACTCTTTTTCCAGGATACTATTGCTTGATAAGCTTTAAACCGCATTCAAGTCCGTCCATGCTGCCGAGCAGGGAGGTTGCTGTCTTTAAAGTTGCATTCTGGGATATATCCCCTAAGACATTTACATATTTAAGTAATTTTGATGCATCCATGACTATTAACAGATTGTTGCCGTCAAGTTGCGTAGTACCAATGAATTGTGATACCTTACCTCCATATTTGAGCGTGATGTTTTTGTCTTCTATGGTATATGTGCCTTTCAGTTCTTTTCCCATTACTGTCTGAGTGAAGTTTCCTGATTCGTCAAAGGTCATTTTGATACATCCTTTCGTAAGGCCGTATCCTTCGAGTTTATCTTTCAGTTTGTTTTCAATTGTCGATGCAGCCAGCTTTCCTCCGATGTTTTTAAGGTTATTGTCACTTGACAATACTATTGCCGGTTCCTCATAAACCCATGTACCAATAATTTTATCTTTAGTGGCTACCTTATTCCCAGAGAAGATATTTGTGATCGTGGAAATGATACTTCCGTTTTTGTTCTCGTCTTGCGAGTTGTTTGTCTCAGTTTTGTCTTTTGTTCCGGAAACTACGTTCTTAAGTATGTTTCCAAGATTTAGCTGGGCGTTTGCTTGTGAGCTGAAAATTAACGCAGTGCATAAACACACACTTTTTACTAAAAACTTTTTCATTGTTATTTTGATTTAGTCATTTGAGTTCATATATCTTGCTTGGGACATTTCTTCTTAGGACCTCAACGGGAACGGTTGACAGGTAATCTATTCCGGTCTCTCTCAAGTCCAGTTCTATTGTTTTTCGGGCTAATTCAGGGTGATTATTCTCTTGGCTAAGATGGCATAGCCAGATTTCTTGCAACCTGTTCGTCGCATTTTCTATTATTGCTTGTACACATTTTTTGTTCGACAAGTGTCCCATGCCGCCGGATACTCGTTTTTTAAGGTATTCAGGATATGCTCCGCTCCATAGCATTTCCTCATCATAGTTGGATTCGATGACAAGGTAATTAGCTTCACTTATTATATGGGCCATCTCTTCTGTTACATGCCCGATATCGGTCATCAAGCAGAATGTCTGTTCTCCATATTTGATTTTGAAACCAACATTATCCAAGCTGTCGTGCGGAACATGGAACGTACTGACGGTGAAGTCGCCTAACAATATATTCTCTCCAAGATTTATGTACTTGATATTATTGTTGTCAATTTTTTTTCTAACGCAATAGTTTCGCTTAATGCCTTCGTGTACTTTTTCAGTTGCGTAAACCGGTAGGTTGTATGTACTACTTACAAATCCTACGGCTTTTACATGATCGGCATGATCATGAGTAACGAGAATACAGTCAATATTATTAAAACTTAAACCAAAGTCGCCGAAATATTTTTTCATCTTTCTAATACCTATACCGGCGTCTATTAATAATCCGTATTTTTCAGTGAAAATGTAATAACAATTACCGCTACTTCCACTCCCGAAAGATATAAATTTCAGCATCTTTTTTATTTTTGTCTGCAAATTTATAAAGAAAAGGTTATAGGGCAAAAAAATTTAATACCTTTGTAGAAATTTTTAATGTTGTAAAGTATAGGGAATGAAACTTATGGTTACTAAAATATTGAACGTAGATAAAGTGCAGTTATATGCATTTGTTTTTATGTTTCTTTGCATTCTTGCTCTATTGTCTTTCCTCTCATGTTCAGGCTCAAAAGATGAAAATGATAAAGAAGTCGGGCATGTCGTTGATTGTTTTGCGTCTTGTTATTTTAATTTAGATTTCGTTGGTGCTGTGCCTTTTTGTACAATAGAGTCAAAAAAATGGTTGAGTTTTATTTCAAGTAATATTTCTCAGGCGGATGTGGACATCATACGGACGCAGCAGGTTGGCGCGACTCATGAAATAGGTGAAATAGAGCACATATGTGATACTTTTGTCGTGGCTAATTGTTCTGTCTTTAATTTCTTGCGGGTGGATAGACTTGGAACTTCGGGATGTATAACCGAACAAGCTGTTTTCAGAATACCTGTTGTAAAAAGGAATGGTAAATGGCTTGTTAAAATGGAAGGCCTACTGCAAAGTGGAAGGCAAAATCACGACTGAAATCAGGATGGAAAATGGCATAGTGTTCGTTATTTGAATTGTATGCAGGATTTATTGCTTTCATACCCATATCAAAGCGAAGAATAAAGAAATCGAAGTTAAATCTTATTCCCAAGCCATACGCAACAGCTATCTGTTTGTAAAAATCCTTAAACCTGAATTGTCCACCAGGTTGTTCTTCATAAGCTCTGATGGTCCAAATGTTACCGGCATCGATGAATGCCGCACCATACACTTTCCAGAATAAAAATGATCGCAATTCAATATTTAAGTCAAGTTTTATATCTCCTGTTTGGTTTATGAAATCAATGGCTCCGTTTGTTCCCTTGAATTTACCAGGACCAAGTCCTCTTACGCTCCAACCTCTTACGGAGTTTGCACCGCCAGAGAAATAACGTTTTTCAAACGGCAATATCTTGCTGTTTCCATAAGGGTAGGCTATGCCAAGGCCGGCGTGTAATGCCAAACTATTATTGCGGTCGAACATTATAATTTTTGTGTAGTCGAAATCTCCTTTGACGTATTGGGCAAATGCAATGTTAAATAGAGTATATTGATTGTCTTCATTGCGTTTGCTTCCCAACAAGTGAGAAATTCCACTTAAAAAGTTTCCTGATGTCTCAACGTTGATTTTATATGCTTCATCGCCATTGTTAAATGACATTCCGAAACCTAATTTCATTATAAATAGGTCTTCGTAATTATATCTTAAAATAGAATTCCTGTTGTTTACATCGTCAAGATATTCTTCCTTGAATGTGGTTGATATCCATGGCATGTAGATATAGTTAAGGTCTATCAAGTCAAATTTATAGCTTTTTTTTCCGGATATGTCATTCCATCTGTATCTCCAGCTTGCTGTGAAGACTCTTCTGTGGAATTCAGGCCTGTTTTGCATGTTGTAGCTAACTGTCAACTCTGACATGGCTGTTGACTGTTTCTTGAACTTTTTAGACAAGAACGGCACGACAAATCGTGGAAACAAAAGTTTTGCCTCCAGGCTATATTCTTCATAATCCTGGTTCTGGTATCCTTCCAGTCCCGTTATTGCCTCAAAAGCTCCCCTGAGTTTTATGCTGAATGTTTCTGCTCCTCTGAAGATATTTCTGTTTTCATAAGTAAGAGAGGCTGCAGCCCCAAGGTCTCCAGCTGTATTTGTACCTTCAGGCTGAAAACTTATGCTGTTGATCTTATTAGTACTTATTCCTATATTGCAATCAAGAATATTGCTGTCAGGTCGCTCTGTAAACTTAATATTAGTGTATTTTACTATTGGTAACCGTCCGAATCGGTTGTAGGTTTTTTGCAGTTCATCGGCATTATATAATTTTCCTGCTTCAATAATCGTATTTTCTTCCAAAACGAATTTTCGTAATGGTATTTTATCAAAATCACCATTTGCGTGATAATTTATCTTGCCAATGGTATATTGTTTATGCTCTGTTTCTTCTTCGCCGTTGCCGGATAAGAATTTATGCAGATGTAGTGTTATGTCTATATCTGTACTTCCACTTATTGTATCAGCCGAGTACGAGATGAAATCCTTGTGGAAGTTGACATAGCCATTATTATTTAAGAAGTCGGTAATTTGTTCTCGTTCATTGTCAAGAACACTTACCATGAAAGGCATGCCAGTGCGCAGATTAGTAGAATGAAATTTTTTATTTTTAAGTACTGAGTCAATATTTTTGTCTTGGATGTCATAATTAATAGAGCTGATATGATAGCGTTTGCCAGGATGGAGGTTGTATATTACTTTTACCTTTTTCTTTTTTTCACGTTTCAATGCATAGTCTACTTGTGCTTTTATATATCCCATTCCATGTAATACGTTACTTAAATCGTTACATGTCTGCTCTGCCTGAAGGGAATCAAATAAAACAGGATCTTCTCCCAAGGCTTGCAGTTTTCGGTTAATCCATTTTGTTGTATCGCGTCCTGATAAAGCATATGTGCCTAAAGGAACTTTAAAAAGTGAAAACCATTTGGAATTTCCTTTTTGTCTTATATAAGGTTCTAACTGGCTGGTTTCAATATTTTTTGTGTCGGATTTTATTTTGACATCGTCTAATAGATAGCTGCCCTCTGGAATGAACTTTGAGGCTGAACAAGCAGTGATTGTTACCACAATAATTAATGTGGAAACTATCTTTTGCAATCTATTTATTATCCGTTTTATCACTTAATTTTGTTTTAGACTGCAAAAATACTAAATTTTTAGTAGTTTTGTCCTGCAAAACTTAAAAATGATATGATAAGCAAGAACCAGATCAAATATATCCACTCTTTAGCACTAAAAAAGAATCGTGACAAAGAGGGCTGTTTTGTAGGAGAGGGGCCAAAAGTTGTGGCTGACTTGTTGGCTGTGCAGACTCCTGAAATACTTGTCGCTACAGATAAATGGTATGCTTCGACTAACATCACTCCGCGTCAGCAAGATGCGGTTGTGACAGAAGAAGAGCTTGGCAAAGTCAGTTTCTTGCAACATCCCCAACAGGTGCTTGGGGTGTTTCGTAAACCTCATGAAGAAGTTTCTATTGATATATGTAACAAGGATTTGTGTCTTGCGCTTGATAAAATACAAGACCCTGGCAATCTCGGAACAATAATACGCATTGCCGATTGGTTTGGCATTTCGATGATATTTTGTAGTCCTGACACTGCAGATGCTTTTAATCCAAAAGTTGTGCAGGCAACGATGGGCAGTATAGCGAGGGTAAAACTCGTATATAGAGATTTATGCGCAGTGCTTGATGAGTTGCCGACAGAAACACCTGTTTATGCAACTTCGTTAGAAGGAGAAAATATTTATTCTCAAGAGTTATCTTCATATGGCATGATAATTATGGGGAATGAGGGTAATGGTGTGTCTCCGCAAGTCATGTCAAAAGTTAATCGTACCTTGTTTATTCCATGTTATCGTAAATCCAGAGGAATTGATAGTCTTAATGTTGCAGTTGCTACTGCCGTAACCTGTGCTGAATTTAGAAGAAGAATTTATTGATTTAGTAGAGAAATGAAATTAAGCATTGTTATACCTGTTTATTGCGTTGAAGATACATTGGAAAAATGCGTTAATAGTGTTTGTAATCAAGGACTTACAGATTATGAACTTATATTGGTTGATGATGGCTCTTCAGATAATAGTGGCAAAATATGTGATATATTAGCTAAAACCGATGATAAAATAAAAGTGATTCATAAAAATAATGGCGGACTTAGTGATGCAAGAAATTATGGTATTGATATTGCTGTTGGTGAATATATAACGTTTGTTGATTCTGATGATTTTATAGCTTATGGCACATTGGGACAACTCATGAAAATTGTGGATGAACATTCGGAATATGACATATTGGAATATCCTGTTTTTGTGCATTATGGCGCTATAAATAGTAATAAATTGTTGTTAGAACAAAGAGTTTATACTAATATGAAAGAGTATTGGCTATCAGGGAAAGCTTATGCTCATTCGTATGCGTGGAATAAGATTTACCGTCGATCAATATTTGATAATGTTAGGTTTCCAGTAGGTAAAATTTTTGAAGATATTTATACTTTACCATTGTTGCTTACTCATGTAAATATTGTTGCAACTGTTGATGTTGGAATGTATTATTATTGTTGGAATCCTAATGGTATTACAGCAAAAGCAGATGGAACAGCCTTAAACGATTTACTGTCTGTGCATGTTGGGATTATTAATAAATTTGATAAGCATGACATTAACACAGTTGATTTTATTGTATATTTTATACATGTTTTAAATATACAATGCGATGTGTTAAGAACCATAGATACCAATATTTCTGTGCCTAATTTAAAATTTAATTTTATACCGTTATTCTGTGGTTTGATAAGACTCAAAGCTGTAAAATCAGCATTTAAGTTTTTTATTTATTTTATCTTTGGTTTTAATGGATTGTTGTCTTTTAATAAACTATTACACAATTATTTATTTGCTAATAAATTTAAATAAAAGTTTTCATAGCTTTTGGCAACTTTGGTGTATTCATGGTGTTTGTTTACATATTGAATACTTTGTATTTTTAATTTGTTAATATGTTTGTCTGATAGTGATATTAGCTTTTCTAATTGCTTGTAAACACTTTGATAATTAGGTTCAACGTTAATGATAGGACGTATAAATTGTTCATCAAGTATTTTGTAATTTTCTTCTTCTCCACCACCAATGCAAATGATACCTTTTGACATTGCTAACAATGCGTTCATGGCAGGTGTATAACTATATAATTGGTCTAATATGACATCACAACCGTTCATTAGTTCTTTATATTGTTTGAATGGTATAGATTCAGCAATGATTAGTTTTACTTTTTGTGGATATTTTTTTTCTATATCTAATGCGGCCTTTAGCATAATATCAGTACCTTTATATTCACTTCTGTTTTTATTTATTCCTATAAAAATTTTGAGTTTTTCCCCTTTCGGAATTACTTGTTCTGTTGACGGTACTATAGGAAAAGGTATAAATGTGGTTTTATTGGGAAAGATATTTTTATAACATATCCAATATTCATAGAGACCAGCAATAATACCATCACATTCATTTGCTATTTTTTTGTTTAGTTGTTCTTTTGCTGTACCAAACCAATCTTTTTGTTCTTTTATAGCATCCCGGTTAGTACGTCTTTGTTGGCCAATATTGAAATCACTATATTTTAGTGGCATTTTAAATGTGCATGTATTAATCCAATACCAATCCATCCCAAATGCTCCTAATACTACTGCCTTATTGTGCTTCTTTAAAAATTTATATATCTTTAATAGTCGTTCGGCTTTTAATTCCATAAACATAGGATTGATGAGTTGTACTATGTCATAGCCTGTAAACTTAGGTAATATCAATCCTAATTTTAGCATGAAAATAATTCCACCTAACTTATTAGGTTTTCGTTTTAATGAAATGTCTGCAGGATAATTTTTCCAAAAATCGCCGTTTGAGGCTACAACGACCGTATGTCCTAGATTCCTCAGTCCTTTAGCCAAGGTTGCATGTACATTACTATATTCTCCTAATAATAGAATTTTCATTATAATCGTGAAATAATTTTTTTAAAGAACATTCTTATTATTCTGTTTTTTGACAAATGTCTGAATATTGTATATTTTGTGGTGTAATTTGCGTCAGGTAAAGGGAATAGGCCTTTTGTCTCCAGCCTGCTGATTCTTTTTTCTATTTGTTTTGCCGAACGTGTCAGGATAACCGTATTGTAAATATAGTCCATCGTAAGTTGAGCTACACGTCTTTTCATGGCACTTTTGTCGCCTGCAGGCAATATGTCAGCCAGGTAATTGAGATGTGTTATTATTCGTTCAACGTCGTTTAGGCGTTTTATTATGTTTCTTTTGTTTACGTTGTTTGTTATAGAGCCTTGTCGTTTGCGGTAATAATATGCCGTTATGTTGAGGCTGTACACTTTTTCGGCATGTAATATCAGCTGTGGGGTAAACTCTTCGTCTTCATGCAATGTGCCGGGTGTAAACCGTAAGTTGCCGAGTATTCTTCTGTTAAAGATATATCCCCATGCTACGGCGTGTATGTTGTTATGCCTCATGTAGTGAGCGCCATCCATTGGTTCTGGCAGTTCGTAGTTTATGCGCACCTTGTCACTGTCCGTCGAATCGAAAAGCACCAAGTCCGGTTCATTGTATCTTACGACATCCAGACATCTTTCGTATGCTTCCGTAACAAGTCGGTCGTCGCCGTCGACAAACTGGATATATTTGCCCGTAGCCATGCGCAGGCCTGTGTTTCTGGCCGAACTTAGTCCATCGTTCTTTTGTCTGATGTACATTATTTCGTTACGTTCATCATTTAAAGAAGCAAGCGGGTCGGTGTCAGAACCGTCGTCGATGAGTATTATTTCCCTTTCGGCCTTACGCAATGACAGGTTGATAATGCTGTTCAGACATTCCTTCACCATGTCGTGAGGCAGGTTGTAGCATGTCACGATAAAACTTACTAAGGGTTGTTTTTTGTCGCTCATGGTGCAAAAGTAATATTTTATTTGCAACAAGGCAAATAATAAGCGTACGAATGATAGTGTTTGTCAAAGTGCTTGGTGTTTGATAATACGTATGCTTAACTTTTTTAAACGACCGTATATCTTTTAACGAAAGAGCGTCTTTTGAGATGTAAAATGCCGTCTTTCGTTAGCTGAAAGGCGGCATTTTGTAATGTATCTGATTCTCAATTGGTTACAACTTGATTATATATTGGCGTATCGTTATGGCTCTGAAATGCCTTCTTGCGATTCAAGCCAGTTGTCAATGAGTTTTCTTGCTATTGATAATTTTTCAGGAATTCCGGGTAGATGGTCTTTGCTGAACCATCCACCAGCTCCGAGTTCGGAACGTTGCAAGTGGATTTCTCCACTTGCGTAGTCGGCATGAAAACCAACCATCAGTCCGCAGGGGTAGGGCCATGGTTGTGAGCCAAAATACCGTAAGTTCTTTATTGTCAAGCCTGTTTCTTCCATTACTTCCCTTTGGACAGCTTGTTCCAAAGTCTCGCCTGTTTCGACAAAGCCTGCTACAAGGCCGTAATAATGGCCTTTGAAGTTATTTGCATGAACGAGTAGGACTTTGTCTTCACGCCGGATTAGTACAATGACGGCTGTTGATAGTTGTGGCCATATCTCACGGCCGCATTTTGTGCATACTTTGGATATATCGGTGTGCAGTTTCATTTTTCCGCCACATTTCCCGCAGAATTTTGTGTTAGAGTCCCAATATAGTATTTCCGCGCATTTTCCTGCTTTCAGATACAGTTCATAAGTCAGTTTGTTATATGAAGCGCGCAGGCCGCAAAGTTCATAGCGTGAGGTGTCAATGTTGTCATGCCACGAGTTATATGTCTTGACTTCAATATCGCCTAATGGGGTTATGTTGTGTATGTCGTCCGCATTGTCGACGGCAATCGGTGGATTCTTTTGTAACGGAATTGTGTAATTACCATTGCTTGTCTTTTCAAGCAACAGTTCCGATTTGATGAAGACGAACCAATATTTGTCCATGATAAACGTCTTTGGATATTATTATATGTTGTCAGTTTATTCCAAATAGAAGCTTTTTGTCTTTTATTATGGCTTTCTCGGTAAAGCTTTTAGGCACGAAATGCCAATTATTGTTGGGTTCGGGAGCCATTATCCCTGCTTTTTCTATTTCCTTCATGAGGTAGTATCGCTGGTCAAGTTCACTTTCGTATATAATTCTTTCCGGCAATGAGTCATGCGGAATTCCCGCCCCTTTAGTCAGCAGCTCACCGCCGCCGTTGCCGCGGTAGCTGTTCATTGCCACTTTATACCATTTGTTTTCATCGAAAGGCTCTCCGTTTGTCATTCCTGTTATTCTAACCTTTTCTCCATATGGTTTTGTTACATCCACTTCATAATCGATACCTGCGGCACTGTCAAAATTGAAAGCAAGATTCTTGAAACCATAGCCGTCAGCTCCGTTGCCGTTGTGTTCGAGCAACATGATATGGTCGTCAGGACTTTGCATCGTGTTTGTCCAAAGGCCATAACTCATCTCAAGATAATTATGGATTTCCTTTCCTGTCATTTTCACGACGTATATCTGGTTCTCGTATTTATACAAGTTGAACATGTCGCTTACATGTACGTCGCCGGCTTTTATGCATTCGTCAAATGACAGTGGGGCGTTGAACGATATGTCCGCTCCTGTAATCTTTAGCTGTAGGTTGTGTATAAGGTCACAGAACGCACTGCTCCCGAAATAAGAATCTCGAGTGTATATGGAGTTCTTGAACGTACCAATTTTGCGTGTGACAAAATAGTTTACGCTATCTATGTCGTTTTTGAATATCTCGATAAATTCTTTGTCGATTGGCTGTTGCCTGATATCGTGTATTTCTCCGGTTATGCTTTTCCCGGTAACTTTGCCGTTATTCAATGTTACTTTTATAGTCGCGTCACAAACAAAATTCGCGTTTGATGAAGGATTCAGGCATAAGACATTGTTCCCATTATTGTTCTTTACATTTTCCTTGTTGCTTTTATGGTCGTGTCCATACAGTATTAGGTCAAATCCCGACACCTCCTTAGCAATGCGCAAAGAGGCGTTTTCGTCATACGAATCGGTGGTTATTCCTCCGTCTCTGCCAGAATGGAACAGACCGATAATAACGTCCGGATGTTCGTTCTCAATGATATGCTTCGTCCAATAATTAGCGCTCTTGACCATATCTTCGAAACGTACTCCTGCCCATAAACGTACGTTGAGCCAGTTCGGGATGGCCGGAGTAGTCAATCCTAATACCGCAATACGCACTCCCTTGCGTTCGAGAATCACGTACGGCTTAAGATATGGGTGTCCCGTTGTCGTGTCGATGATATTAGCCCCGAGCATAGGGCACTTCACTTCTTTTATCCATTTGTCATATACTGCATGTCCTGTTTCAATGTCATGATTGCCAATGGTTTGCGCATCATAGCCCATATGGTTTATCACAGAGGCTGCCACATTTGGCATTTCTGGCTTAATGAAGTTACAGTAATAACATGTCGGTTGTCCCTGCAGAATGTCTCCGTTGTCCAACAAAAGCAGGTTGTCTCCATATTCCTTTCGAAGCGATTTCACGTAACTTGACACTCTTGCAAGCGAGCCGTTCATGGATTTCTGGTTGATGAAGTCGTAAGGGAAGAAACAACCGTGTACATCGCTTGTCTGTATAACTCGTATCTCTACGCTTTTTTCTTGTGCTGCTATCATATTTGTAAGGCCGAATGCCAACAGGCAAGTGGTGATTAATTTGTTCATGATTGTGCTTGCTTTCCTTAAGTATCGCCGGCGGAGTGTTATTCGATGATTCTGGTCATGGTCATTTCCGTTATTTTACCGTCTGGATCGACTTTCGCATTTATACGGAATTTATTTATTGTATTAGTGCCGTCATCCTTTTTGACGTCTTGGCTGACCATAAATGTTGTACTGTATTCATATTGAAGGTCACCTATTTCCTTCTTGCTTATTTCATAATCGCTTGTTATGCTCCATATCATGCTTTCCACGTTTTCTTTATAAATCTTGTTCATGAATGAAACGATGTCGGCTTTTGTCGCGTTTGTTTTACCAAGGAAGTTTATATTGTCGCCGATGTTTGCCGTAAGATTGCTCTCGTCCCTGGAATTGATACAGATAAAGAAGTTATGGAATATACTGCTGATGAATTGTTTATCATCAGGTGTCACTTCGCTGGATTTTATTTTATTAAGGGCAATTACGGCTTCTTCGTAATGGTTACCGTCATAATGGCTGTCTATGTATAGTTGGTATGCGTCTGCCGTGTTCAGCTTTTGGCATTGTGCCCAGTCGATAGAGTCAATCTTTTCAAGCGCTTCCTGTTTATGTGGGCTGTCAGGGTGCGTATTAAGATATTCGGTTAACGCTCTCTTTGAGCCCATGACAACAGCGTCAGTCCAGTCTTGGTCTATCTTGTTAAGTTCTTCCAGATGTCTGGCAATAGAGTCAATATGGGCTTGCGGAGCGTCTTTGAAGTTATTAAGGTATGCTTGTAATATTGTAGGATCATCACTTTGCATTGCAAAGATGTATTCTTCTTGCTCTCTGTCGCTCTTTGCGTTATTGTAGAAATACAGGCACGTGCCGAGTACCAGTAAGGCAATGGCTACTGATACAAATATTATTGTTTTGTTGTTTTTCCGGTTAGGATTGTTTTCCGGTACATGATTTTTATCAATACTGTTATTTTGTATTTCATGCCCTTCTTCAGTTACAGGCGTTGTGGCCGGTGCATTTGTAATGCTCTGGTGGACGTTGTTGCCTGTCGTTTGTTCTATTTCAGTGGTGCTTATTGGAGTTGTTTTATGACAATGTGGACACGCTGTCTCGCTTTTGAAATATACTTCTCCACAATAAGGGCATTTTACTGTTTTTCCTGCTATTTCAACACCGCATGCAGGACATACGGGTGCTTTGTCACTGATTTGATGGCCGCATTCCGGACATTTTATGATAGCCATTGTACTGTTCCTTTATGTTAAATTACCGTTTTATTTAAAAGTGTTTGAATCTTATTTCCCTCATGCTGTGTCTGCCCATGAAACGGCTTTTGTCAACGTATGCGTTAATTCCGTTGATACGTCCTTTAGCCGTGTATTGCCACATTGTGTAGTCCCTGTCGTCAGCCAGTTGCGGTTTTTCGTCTGAATATTGGGCAATCATGAGCTTATAATCATCGATTTTCCCCTTCAGGTGCTTGTTGTAGAAGTTTGT
>ERZ826146.2366-NODE-2366-length-14392-cov-3.399456_pt1 | contig 14392 bp, 9 predicted proteins | sample MGYA00519857_ERZ826146 | MGnify/ENA primary metagenome ERZ826146 (study PRJEB31778, sample SAMEA3449222) | human gut metagenome | biome: human gut; feature: human-associated habitat; material: faeces | place: United Kingdom | collected 2010/2012 ...
TTTTAGCAGTGAATCCGGTAAATGGTTGTGGATTATTCCAATATTTGGAAGCATTTTTCGAGAATGGCATTTCATATAAAGTATTTGCCGTATCGGATACGAAGGAGATTAAAACAAATTCAGGGATCAGCCTGACAGTAGATGATGTGATTGCTAATCTAAAAGGGCATGAAGACGAATTTGATGCACTTGTATTCTCCTGTGGAGATGCAGTACCTGTATTCCAGCAGTATGCAAACCAGCCATACAATGTGGACTTGATGGAAGTCATCAAGACTTTCGGAGAAAAAGGAAAGATGATGATCGGACACTGTGCCGGTGCAATGATGTTTGACTTTACAGGTATAACAAAAGGTAAAAAAGTCGCTGTCCATCCGCTGGCCAAACCTGCCATTCAAAACGGAATTGCCACGGATGAAAAATCTGAGATAGATGGCAACTTCTTTACTGCACAAGATGAGAATACGATCTGGACAATGTTGCCGAAAGTCATAGAAGCATTGAAATAATGCCGGAAAGTATAGAAAGGAATAAATCCACACACAAAAAGAATTGTTCATACAATTGAATAATAAACTCATTCTTTCCTTTAAAACCAACGGCCCGTTCCTCGGTGTGCAACGGGTCCTTCCTTTAAAACCAACGAGCCGTTGGTTTTAAAGGAAAAAACAGTCGCCCATACAACATTCATAATCAACAATTTACGCATTCTGCTTTTAACAAGCAAATATTGCAGCTTCATTCATTAATAAAAACAGACAACAATAGGCCAATTATTGATAAAAACAAGTGCATCCTTTTTCGTACACCTACATATTTTTGGTTTACACATCCGTATAAGGTCGGATTCGAAATTCCTTGAGCAATACATCTACTTTATTATTTTTTAATTGGATGCTATCGTTTTTCAGATTGTTTTTAGTACTTTTGCCCGTATCAAATCAATAAATAATATATCGAACACAAACATCATACTCTCATGAATATGAAAAAATATGTGCTAGCATTTTTTCTATGTTTCATATCTATTACTCCTATTTTAGCACAAAGAGACCACATAGATATTTCAAACTATATTTTATGCATCAATTCCTATGCAGAATCTTCTCCTTGGAGTAACAGGATAATTTCAACCGTATCGGAGTACGTTCAAAAGAACCCAAAACTGGCATTATATGCGGAACATATGAATACTTTAATGATCGATAACGATACGATTTTAGGAGAATTCAAGAATATGATCTCTCAGAAATACGAGCATCATCGCCCACGGCTGCTAATATTATTGGGAAACCCTTCTCTATTACTACGTGATGAATATAGAGAGCTTTGGGGAGACATTCCTATTGTACTCTGTTCGGAAGAAAAGTTTATAGGTCCTAAAGACACCTACATCTACAAACAGCCAGTTACACAAGCGGAGCGTGTTCCGATCTCCCAACTTGCCGATCCCTACAATCTGGTACTTTTATATTCAAACCTTTATTTACGGGAAAATATCCAACTGATTTCTCACATAATCCCTGATATGAAGAAATTCATATTTATCGGTGACGAGCGAGAAATCAATCAGACCAATAATTTGGAAATACAGACAAAGTTAAAAGCCATAAATCCTAATATTGAATACCAGTACATCACGCCACAAAAAATGACAACGAACCAATTATTGGATTCATTGTATCATGTTGATCCGAATACAACCGGAATTTTATTTGCTTCCTGGTTCTACAAAACGACATTTGCAGGTAATACTTCATTAGTTACCAATGCTCACAAACTTATCGTAACAACTACAGCTCCAATTTTCACCCTTAATATGGCTGATATAACAGAAGAAAACGGTGGCATGATAGGTGGTTATACTTATGACCAAAAACACTATAACCAGCAATTAATTCATACCATTTCAGAAATACTTACAGGAAAGCCGGCTAGAGAAATTCCCTTTTATATGCCATCAGATGGCGCACCTATTATCAACTATACGATATTACTCCGTAAAGGATTCTCTCCTTCCATGTGTCCTCCAAACACACATTTTCTGAATAAACCGCTTGGATTCTGGAAACAGAACAAATATTTCATTATGGGTACCTTGTCTTTTATGATATTACTGGCAATCGTATTCTTTTATCGTATCCATAGCCTGAATAGCATCAAAAAAGCACAGCAAAAAGAAATTGACGCAATGACAAATTATAAGAATCTGGTTAATAACATGCCCATTCTCTATATGCAGGAAGAAGTGCTTGCTGATAAAAATGGCATTCCCGTAGAACTGATTTACCGCAATGTGAATGCGCATTTTGAGAAAAACTTTTTCCGCAAAGAAGAAGTTGTCGGGAAAAAAGCGAGTGAAATATTTCCGGAATCAATGCCGGACTTCCTGCACTTCACTCAAATAGCCTTATCAGAAAATAAAGTAATAACATTCCCCTACTATTTCAAAAAAATAGATACCTTCTACGATATAGTACTTAAAGCAAACCGGCAAAATAATATGATTGATGTATTTTGCCTGAACAGCACAGAGCTCCATAAGGCACAACAAAAGCTAAGCACTATCAACAACAAACTCGCCATGTCACTTGACGTAGCTAATATCGTGCCATGGAAATGGGATTTGCGAAGTAAAACAATTTTATGCGACATCAACAAACCGATAGAACTTAGCACACAAGGAAAAGACGTTGCCGAAGAACAACTGGCAGTACCCGACTATCACTATTTTTCCAAGATATTTAAGGAAGACCGGAAACGGGTAGAACAAGCTTATCAGAACTTAATAGACGGTCATTCGGAAAAAGTAAAAGAAGAATATCGCGTAGTCAGCACACAAAAAGGATTTCATAGGATAGAATGGGTGGAAGCCCAAGCAGCCGTTGAAACGCGGGATGAGAATGGCAAACCATTGACTCTTGTTGGCTCCTCACTCGTTATCACTGAACGAAAAAAAATGGAGATGGAACTGATTAATGCCAAAAACCGTGCCGAAGAGTCCAATCGGCTGAAGTCTGCTTTCCTTGCCAACATGAGTCATGAAATTCGTACTCCTCTAAATGCTATCGTCGGTTTCTCCGGTATATTGGCATCCACCGAAGAAGAAGAGGAAAAACAAGAATATGTCAGTATCATTGAAAACAATAATACGTTATTATTGCAGCTCATCAGTGATATCCTTGATTTATCAAAAATAGAAGCAGGAACATTGGACCTGCACTATTCCAATGTTGAAATCAATGATTTAATGAAAGACCTGGAAAACATGTGTCAACTGAAACTTAAGTCGGATGCTGTCAAACTGGAATTCGTAGCTCCTGAAGAACCATGTTTCGCACATATAGAAAAGAACAGGTTATCTCAGTTAATTATTAACCTGGTGACGAATGCCATAAAATTCACCATTCAAGGTAGTATCCGATTTGGATACAAACGTCAGAACAATGAATTATATTTCTATGTGGCTGATACAGGTTGCGGCATTCCTCAAGATAAGCAAAAAAGTATTTTTGGACGTTTCGTCAAATTAAATTCATTTGCACAAGGTACGGGTTTAGGACTCTCAATCTGCCAGACACTTGTCGAACACATGGGAGGTAAAATCGGGGTAGAATCAGAAGAAGGAAACGGCTCTACATTCTGGTTCACTTTGCCTTACAAGCAAGCAGAGACTGTTAAGAAGAGCCTTCCAAAGGACATACAACCTATTGCCATAGAAAAGGATAAGCTGGTAATTTTGATTGCTGAAGATAATGAAAGCAATTATAAGTTGTTCGAATCTATTCTAAAATATGATTATCATCTGCTTCATGCCTGGGATGGTCAGGAAGCTGTAAACATGTTCAAGGAGCATAATCCACAAATTATATTAATGGATATCAATATGCCTGTCCTGGATGGATATGAAGCAACCAAAGAAATCCGCAAGTACTCTGCCAAAGTACCGATTATCGCCATTACGGCTTTTGCATATGCTTCAGACGAGCAACGGGTGATGGAAAGTGGTTTTGACGGGTATATGCCGAAACCTATCAATGCCCGTCAGTTGAAGGCGCAACTGACAGATATCATGCAAAAACGTATTGTATTGCTATAGGGGAAATCAATTCCCTTTTGGAAGATAACAAAACAGCTAATAATTCAGCCACATTCTGAATGAAGCCATCTTGTCTTTACTTATCATTATCTTATCTTTGAAAGGTGGTTGTACATGAACGATTGCCTTTCCTAAGAAATAGGATTCAATACGCTGAATGGCATCAATACAGACTAATGTCTGACGATTCGTCCGGAAAAAGTGATCCGGATCGAGTTGTTCACTCAATCGGTCTAGTGCCAGATCAATGAGATACTCACGATTCTTATGGGTTACGGCAAAGGTGAGCTTATTTTCCGAATAAAAGTAAGCGATATCACTCACCTGTAAGGTGAATAGTTTCTCGCCACTAGAAATAAGGAAACGAGTACGATACTTTTTCTGCACAGAGACAGAGGTCTCCTGCGCAGCAGAAAGTTGCTGCAATATTTCCAGCATCCGGCTTTCCTGATTGAAATCATGGATGTAGTTCTTTGTCAATCCTTCAAAACGTTGAATGGTCTGCATCAGGCGGTCTTCATGAATCGGCTTCAAAAGATAGTCAATGCTATTCACTGAGAAAGCACGCACAGCATATTCGTCATAAGCAGTAGTAAATACAATCATACTCTCCGGATGCGCCTGTTCTATAAAAAGAAAAGAATTGCCATCCGTTAGCTGAATATCCAGAAACAGGATATCCGGATGAGGATGCTGCCCGAACCACTCTACTGCCTCTTCAATATTACCGGGCAATAACTGTACCTCCCAATCGGGACGAAGAGACAATAACGTATCCCTCAGCAGACGGGCTGCCGGAATTTCATCTTCTATGATGGCTGCTTTTATCTTATTCATAGAGCAAAGGTATTTTTACGGTAAACTCTTTCCGGTCATTTTCTACCACAATGTCACGGTTGCACAACAACATATATCGGGCAGAAAGGTTCTTAAGTCCCATTCCGGAAGTTATCACTGTTTTTTTAGTTTGTATCCGGTTTCTGACGATCAGTTCCCGTTCCTTTTCCATATAAAGAAGTTCGATAGTCATCGGTTTTCCCGTATGAATGACATTATGTTTGATTACATTCTCCGCTAACAATTGAATAGTAAGCGGAGGCAACTGAGCCTCCATACAAGTCTTCGGAATACGGTTGTCAATATGAATGCAATCGCCCAAACGAACCCTATGCAGAAAAATATAAGAATTCAGAAAATCCAGTTCCTCCCGCAATGTTGTCAACCTTTGATTCTGACACTGAAGAATATAGCGATACACATCCGAAAGATGCTGGGTGAACAATTCCGCATTAGCCGGATTGTAGCGAATCTCAGAAATCAAGGTATTCAGACTGTTAAACAAGAAATGAGGATTCAACTGATTCTGTAGAGCTGTATAGCGTGCCGTATTATTCTCTTTTTGCAAGGCAGCCGCTTTCTGTTGTAATCTTAACGTATTACGCATGGAACGATTGGCCAGCAACAATCCAAGGATGACGAGCTCTACCAGCCATACAGTTATAAGAATCCGCCAGCCTCCGTTGGGAAACGTAAACGGATAAGAAGCTCCTGCCAACAACTTGGCAGTTACCATTAAACCGTAGTTCAGCAAAAGAAACATCCCCATTACGATAATATAGACTGAAACCAGCTTCCAACGCCGATGCAAATTCAACGCATACTGATTATCAATCCATGAACTCAGCCTGATGGTAGTATATCCCAGCACATTAAAAGCCAGTATGAAGAACCCCAGTGTACTGACAGAATGTAGCATATCGGCAACCCGATCAGAGAAGGTTGCATAATTTATCAGTAACAGGAAAGAGAATATACCCAATCCTGAAAACAGCGCTATATACAATAAGGTGTTCAACTTTACATTCATACAGTTGGCTCTTTTCATACAAAGTTAGTGCTTTTTATCGACAATCATATCCGTGGAGCGCTTTTATTAACTCCGAATAGTGTCCTTGTGCCGCAGCTTTGGCTTGTACATAATTCACCTGCGATGTCTGCCGATAGGTTTGCGCGTCAATCACTTCCACCACTGACACTTTTCCTTCATTATAACGTTCTATTGCTTTCGCTTCATTCTCTTCTGCCTTCGCCAGTGAACTTTCGCTCAAACGAACCCGTTCCATTGCTTGTGACAGCGCTTTACGTGCCACTCCTATTTCCAGTTCAACCTGATCCATCACTTTATTCAGATTATCTTCTGCCATACCTACCCGAAAAGAAGAAGCACGTTTCTCACTTTTACGCTTTCCCCATTCAAAAATAGGTACAGAGACCTTTGCATAAACAGCATAATTGGGATCCAGATCTTTCTTGAAATTATATCCGGGAGAAGAGTAACTCCCGTCTATTCCCACATAAAACTGAGGTTTGAACTGCGAATCATTCAACTTTTTCGTACTCTCGGCCATACGAATCCGGTCATAAGCCATCTGAATTTCAGGACGTGCCATACCGGTAGACAACCATGTAGAATCATCGACAACCACCACCGGTATCTGTGAATCCAGTTCCGTATGATGTTCCAGCCGGACACCAATCATAGAATTCAATGCCATCCGCCCTGTTTCAAAATTACTTTGTGCCTGGAGCAACTGGTACTCCGCTTCGTTCAGTTTTACTTCCGCCATCAGTAAATCCTGCGGATCAACCAGCCCCACCTCTACCCTTTCTTTAATTGTTTTAACCAAAGCGGCTATTGAGTTACGAAAATCTTCGGCAACAGTCACAATCTCCTGCCGGGCTACGGCACTCCAGTATTGAATATCCGTTTGATAGCAAACAGCATCATTCAATGCCTTTGCCTGATTGGCAGCAAATGATTGCTGATGTTGTGCCATACGGATGGATTCCAGTACTCGTCCGCCTGTATAGACCGGTTGCAGAATGGAAAGAGAACCACCATAGTTCAGTTGTTTCCCTTCCACTGTTCTTGATAATCCTAAAGAAGGGACATCCAGAGTCAATTCCAACGGATTCTCCGTATACTGAAAGTTAGCTGTTCCGGAAAGTTTCGGTTTCAAATCTGCCCGTGCCGATTTTTCCACTTCCATACTGGCAGCTATATTCTTCTCAGCCGCTTTCAAGTCGTGATTGTAATCCAATGCCATAGTCCGGTACTTTTCAAGAAGAGGACTTTGCTGGGCTAAAGCAGACAAAGACCCTAAAGCAAAACCACATAACAACAAGCTATATATCCTTATTTTCATCTTTATTTTCCTTTTACTTTATAAAACATTGAATATAATGCAGGCGTGACAAACAAGGTCAATCCCGTGGCAAACGTCAGTCCGAAAATAATAGTCGCAGCCATTCCGCCGAAAGCGACATCAAACAATAGCGGGACCATACCGAAGATGGTAGTGGTTGCCGCCATCAATACCGGACGGGTTCGGGAAACCGTAGCCTCAACAATAGAGGTATACAGATCAATTCCACTACGATGCTGCACATTGATTTCATCAATCAGTACAATCACATTCTTGATTATCATTCCAAGCAACCCCAGCCAACCGGCTATCGGAAAGAAACCGAAGTCAAAACCGGTCAAGAGCATCCCCACCGCAATACCTATCAAAGACAAAGGCAAGACACAAAGAATAATAATCGGTTCACGGAAATTACCGAACAGCCCTACCAGGATAACCACTAATGCAAGAAATGCCAACGGGAAATATTTAGCAATGGCCTGCATCGCCTCACCCTGATCTTTATACTGGGCATCCCAAAAGAAAGTATATCCTTCAGGAAGCTGGATGTTCTCTATTTCTTTCCGGATTTCTCCATGTACTTCCGCCATCGTATGCCCCGGTTTCACGCCACACATTGCAGCCATTGACAGCTGACGGTTATAAGTTCTCACCTGGGGAAACTCCCAGGTTGTCTCTATCCGTTCTGTTACCTGCGAAAGCGGAGCCGACCTTTCTCCATTCCATATCGAAAAGTCTCCCAAAGAATGGGTGTCCGCTATATCCACATTACCCGATTTCAAAAGAACAGGAACTTTTTTCTCATTATCCCGATAGACACCGACAGGCAAACCATCATTAATTGATTTTACCGATTCCATCATCGAAGCTTTTGTAATTCCTAATGCTCCGGCCTTCACCGGATCATATACCGGACGGATAACCATCGACATATTCCCCCATTCGTTCCGGGCATCCGCAACTTTAGGATTTTGTCGCATAATCTCAATGGCCTGCCCTACCAGAGAATCAAGTACAGCAGGGTCCGGTCCGAGGAAACGAGCCTCGATCACCGCTTCCGTTAACGGACTTAGTTCGAATTTATTTACTTTAATCAACGGTTCGGGAAACTTCAACGAAACAGAGTCCTGCAAACGGGCATGCAGCTGACGGGAAAGTTTCGAAGTCTTGCATTTCACCAAAATTTGTGCATAGTTGGATTGAGGTCCAAAGGAAACGTTTGACAAGTAATAACGCGGCGGAGTCCGTCCTACATAAGTAGATACCATTTCCGTTTCTTCCTGTCCGCGGATATACTCTGCCATATCCATCACCATCTTATCTGTTTCTTCAATCCGTGTCCCTTCGGGCAGCCACATATCCAATGTAAAATACTGCTTATCCAATGCGGGGACAAAGACCTTCGGAATGAACTTGAAACTCCATGCCGACAATACCAGCATAATGACCATACACCCAATCGTTGCATACCGGTGACGAATCACCCATCTCAATGCAGAACGAAATTTATCATAATACTTGCCTGCAAAAAGAGCCGCCTTAAGTTCGTTGGGTCTTGGCCGACGGACAAACTCCTGAATAAAGAAAGGAGTCTGCGTCAGCGCAAAGACCCAACTGAACATCAGCGAAACGCCGATAACTACAACTAAGGATGACAATAACTCGCCGGTAATATGCGGCGAATAATATATAGGTAAAAAAGTTAGAATCGCAATGACTGTCGCCGCCAATAAGGGCAACGAAGTTGAAGAACAAGCCCGCAATATGGCTACCCGTTTCCGCATTCCCCGCTGCATATTGACCAATGCCGAATCGGAGACCACAATGGCATTATCTACCAACATTCCCATAGCAATGATAATTGCAGCAAGCGACATACGTTGCAAGGCAATTCCTTGTGAAAGCATCACAATCAAAGTCGCAAAGATGGAAAACACCAATCCGCTGCCAATCAGAATACCATTCTTGAATCCTATAAAAAACAACAGAATAGCTACTACCGTTACAACAGATATAATCAGGTTCAGAATAAATCCCTGATTGGCCACTGCCGATTCATAACCCTGATCATAAATCGTCTGCAGCTCAAAACCTTCGGGCATTGTCTCTGCAAAATGGTCAATCTCCTGTTTTACCGCCTCTGCCATATCGACAACATTTCCTGTGGGTATCGTAGAAATAGCAATACCTACCGCAGGTTTCCCGTCAATCCGCATTTTATTACTTGGAGGCGTCTGATAACTCTCCTCAATCTCTGCAATATCAGCCAACCGGAAATGCTCTCCTGTACGTGATACGATAGTCATATTCCGAATATCATCCAGAGAATAAAAATTACCGGTAGATTCAATCCGTATTCTGTTTACGCCGGCATCAATTCCTCCGGCATCCACTACCCTGTTCTGTGCATCGAAGGCACGTGAAATATCCGTAGTCGTGATTCCACTCCGTGCCATAACGGAAGGATTAAGAATGACGTCAATCGTTGGAGACTGTACACCATAAATCTCCACTTTTGCCACATCCTTCACCCTGAGCAGTACATTCTTGATAAGCTTCGCCTGATTTTCCAGTTCCCGATATGAATATCCTTCACCCGTCAGACCATAGAAAACACCCAGCACATCACCGAAATCATCATTCACCACTGAAGGACCGGCTCCTGCAGGAAGTTTCGACTGTACATCATTGACCTTCCGACGAAGTTTATCCCACAACTGCTGCATCTCATCCGCCCGGATTTCTTTCTTTACATACACCGTGATCTTGGATAAGCCTGCCCGATTTTCAGTTTTCAGATAATATAATTCGCCTAATGACTGTATCGACTCCTCCAATACATCCGTCACCTGAGATTGTACTTCGGAAGGGGAAGCACCCGGATATGGAGTCATCACCAATGCTTGCTTAATAGTAAACGGGGCATCTTCCAGTTTTCCCATCTTGATATAAGAAAACAATCCTCCTCCCAGCACTAATATCAACAGCAGAACAGTCACCGACTTCTTCTGCAAGAAATATTTTACCAACTTCATATTCTTCTACTTACTTTTGAGCGGCAACCGTCCTTTTTTCTTTCTGAGAAATGATATCGACAGGCATTCCGTCCGAAAGAAAACGTAATTTGCTTACCGCTACTTTATCTCCTGCCTGCAATCCGCCTTTCACTTCTACTTTTCCATTGGAAAGCAATTCGCCTAAAACGACTTTTCTCTTCACGACTTGTCCTGTCGTTTGATCCACCATCCATACATAGTCTCCTTCAGTGGGACGATGATTAAGGGCCGTTTGCGGAACAGTCACCATAGGAACAGATGATGTAGCAGGAAGGTCCAACAACATTTTTCCTGAGATACCGGCCGGCCATTCTCCTTGTTTGTTGGGCAGCAATGCCGTCATCAGGAAAGAAAGATTATTGCGCGTCGTACTCTTTGAAACCTCTATCACTTTAGCCGGATATACTGCTTCGGGACGAACATCAAAACGAATACCCACTTCCTTGATTTCCTTCGCTTGAAATGCGATCTCCTGAGTAACATACGCTTCTATCTTCAACTGAGTGATATCGATAAAAGAGACAACAGACTGAGTCGCTTTCACATCCTGATATTTTTCAATGTAGACTTCCCCTATATATCCGTCAAAAGGAGCAATAAGTTTCGTATCTTCAAGTTCATTTACGGCTGTTTCATAAGCAGTTTTGGCAGAAGTATAGTCTGCACGTGCTTTTTCATAGGCACTGGCGGACAGGTTGTTTTTCTCATACAACACTTTGATTCGCTCAAATTCTGCTTTTGCCTGATGATAAACAGCTTCCGCACGTTCCTTACGAATACGAAAATCACGGGAATCGATTTCAGCTATGATATCTCCCCGATGATAGTAATTACCCGCATACACTTCGAAACGGTCAATCGGTCCGCCCACCCGAAAAGAGAGTTCGGTCTCCTTGAATGGTTTGGCAATAAACGAAAATTCACGCTCGGCAGAAGGAACCAGCATTTCTACTTCCGCCACTTTTACCCGTACAGGCTCGTTTGTTTTCTTCTCACCCTTACTACACGATGTGAGCAGGCAAAGACAAAAAATACACAATGAAAAATTAGTCGTTGTCATTCTATTCTACATTAGTTACGTTGTCAACGGCACGAAAGTAGCGGAAAGGAGAAAAAAGAACGGGAATTTAATTTCCGAAGCGGAAAAAGAAAAGATGAAACGGAAAAAGAAAAGATGAAAATCTGAGCCTTTTATCGTACTTATGTGTTTCCTTACTATCTTTGCAGTTCGAATATATACCACAATATCAATTTATGACTGAAGAAAAAATACATAAAGAACGTCATGGCAGCTGGTGGGCATTGAGTCCGTTACTCGTCTTTCTCTGCCTTTATCTGGTAACTTCCATTCTTGTTAATGACTTTTATAAAGTACCCATCACTGTGGCTTTCCTCGTGTCTTCCTGTTACGCAATTGCCATTACGCGAGGATTGAAGCTCGACCAGCGTATCTACCAGTTCTCCGTAGGAGCCGCCAACAAGAATATCCTTCTGATGATATGGATATTCATCCTTGCCGGAGCTTTCGCACAAAGCGCCAAGCAGATGGGAGCTATTGATGCAACCGTCAATCTGACACTGCATATCCTCCCTGATAATCTGCTATTGGCCGGGATATTCATTGCCGCCTGTTTTATCTCATTATCCATCGGAACCAGCGTAGGGACAATTGTAGCCCTTACTCCCGTTGCTGTCGGCCTGGCCGAAAAGACAGAAATCGCCCTTCCGTTTATGGTAGCAGTCGTTGTCGGAGGTTCTTTCTTTGGAGATAACCTGTCGTTTATATCCGATACGACCATTGCCTCAACCAAAACTCAGGAATGCGTGATGCGTGATAAGTTTCGGGTAAATTCCATGATTGTGGTTCCGGCAGCGATTATCGTACTGGGAATCTACATTTTTCAAGGACTATCCATCACTGTGCCCGCACAAGTACAGACTATTGAATGGATAAAAGTCATACCTTATATAATAGTACTGGGAACAGCCATTGCCGGAATGAACGTGATGCTGGTATTAATAATTGGTATCCTGACCAGCGGTATCATTGGCATAGCTACCGGAAGTTTTGGCGTATTCGATTGGTTTGGGGCAATGGGTACGGGTATCACAGGCATGGGTGAATTGATCATTATCACATTACTGGCAGGCGGTATGCTCGAAACAATCCGTTATAACGGAGGTATTGATTTCATCATCAAAAAACTGACCCGTCATGTCAACAGCAAGCGTGGTGCGGAACTGAGCATCGCCGCTCTGGTAAGTATCGCCAACCTATGCACTGCCAACAATACGATTGCCATCATCACCACAGGACCTATTGCAAAGGATATTGCAAAGAGATTCCATCTCGACCGGAGAAAAACAGCCAGTATTCTGGATACATTCTCCTGTCTGATACAAGGCATCATACCCTATGGAGCACAAATGCTGATTGCTGCAGGGTTAGCCAACATCTCTCCTATCAGTATCATCGGCAATCTCTATTATCCGTTTACGATGGGGATCTGTGCCCTGCTCGCTATCCTGTTCCGATATCCGAGGAGGTATTCATAAGAAAAAGAAAGGAAATATTTGTCAATCAAAAGAAAAGCTGTATCTTTGCGCCCGCTATTACGAGTTAGTAGCATAATTCAAATCATTAATTAAAAACAATTATTAAAAATGGCAACTAGAATCAGATTGCAGAGACACGGACGTAAAAGTTACGCGTTCTATTCAATTGTAATTGCAGACAGCAGAGCACCACGTGATGGTAAATTTATTGAGAAGATTGGTACTTACAACCCGAACACCAATCCTGCTACAGTAGATTTGAATTTCGACGCTGCATTGGCATGGGTACTGAAAGGTGCACAACCAAGTGACACTGTACGTAACATCCTTTCTCGTGAAGGAGTTTACATGAAGAAACATCTTCTGGGCGGTGTAGCAAAAGGCGCATTCGGAGAAGCAGAAGCAGAAGCTAAATTCGAAGCTTGGAAGAACAACAAACAGTCAGGTCTGGCTGCTTTGAAAGCTAAACAAGACGAAGAAAAGAAAGCTGAAGCTAAAGCACGTCTGGAAGCAGAAAAGAAGATCAACGAAGTGAAAGCAAAAGCACTCGCTGAAAAGAAAGCTGCTGAAGCTGCTGAAAAAGCTGCTGCTGAAGCACCTGCAGAAGAAGCAACTGAAGCTCCGGCTGAAGAAGCTGCTGCAACAGAAGCTGCTGCTGAATAAATTTCGGCAGGTTCCTAACAAGACATTTGGAAAAAGCTATAAATCCTCTTCGGTTCGCCGAAGGGGATTTTTTTTATTTCCTGCTATAGAACATATTAAAATAGTTCTCTACTTCTGAATAAATTTCTTTTCTTTGCAACAGCATAGCTCAGCACAGTCATTTATCTTATAACAGTATGAGACGAACTGATAAAAAGAAAACATTCGGTCAACAGTCCAGCAAAGTTACGCAATTAGCGGATACATTAAGCCAGGCGATTTCCATGAAAAAATTTCGTGAAGGAGATTCTTTGCCTTCCATCAATCAGTTGAGTGCTCAATACGGAGTATCACGCGACACCGTTTTCAAGGCTTTCCTTGATTTACGCGAACGAGGCTTGATCGACTCCACTCCCGGCAAGGGCTATTATGTGACGAGCCAGGTGACCAATGTCTTATTGCTGCTCGACCAATATACTCCTTTCAAAGAAGCCTTATATAACAGTTTCGTCAGACATCTGCCTATCAACTATAAGGTAGACTTATTATTTCATCAATACAACGAACGGTTGTTCAATACGATCCTCCGGGAATCCATCGGGAAATACAACAAATACATCGTGATGAATTTCGATAACGAAAAATTCAGCACTGTTCTCAATAAAATTAATCCTTCAAGATTACTACTCCTTGATTTCGGCAAATTCGAAAAAGAAAAGTATTCATATATCTGCCAGGATTTTGATGATTCTTTCTATCAGGCATTGAATCTGCTCAAGGAAAGGTTGAAGAACTATCGCCAGCTCGTTTTTCTGTTTCCAAAAAGCCTGAAA
>ERZ826146.2370-NODE-2370-length-14372-cov-8.230565_pt1 | contig 14372 bp, 10 predicted proteins | sample MGYA00519857_ERZ826146 | MGnify/ENA primary metagenome ERZ826146 (study PRJEB31778, sample SAMEA3449222) | human gut metagenome | biome: human gut; feature: human-associated habitat; material: faeces | place: United Kingdom | collected 2010/2012 ...
AACTGACTCTTAATCAGTGGGTCCTGGGTTCGAGTCCCCGATGGTGCACCAAAAAGCGCCTTGCTGGAAAGCAGGGCGCTTTTCTTATGTTGATCTATATTGGGAGAATCGACACTTAGTGTTGGTTCTCCCTTTTTTAGTTTATACCAAAGGACATAGATCTGAAAGCTAAGAATGTATCTACAAAATGGAGGCATCGCTATATCATAAAAATCGGAACTAAAATCCGCCAAATCCGTCGACATCGCCACATGACGCAACGGGAGTTAGGTGAGCGGATTGGTCTGGGAGAAAGTGGGGCAAATCGCATCGCACAATATGAGATAAGCTATCGAACGCCCAAACGTGTCCAAATCAATAAAATAGCTTATGCGTTAGACGTATCGGAGAAAGTGCTTTCCATAACCAGGCAACGGTCGACAGCAGTGCCTATACTTACAGCACAAACCAGAAATGGCATGTAGTCGGCTCCGGCAACGAAGGGCAGATCTATACAATGCAGGGCAGCCAACAGTATGCTGTCAACCTGTACCGAACCGCCGTCAGCCCTGGTGTCTATCCCGTAACCATTGCGACCACGAGCGGCAACCTTGACGACACGCTGTTCCATTTTTCCAATTATGACGGAAACACCTGCCGTATGTGGTTGCAGCAAGGCACATTTGCGGGCTATCGCCTCTACACTGACAAGAGCAACCCTGGCAGTTGGAGTGATGTCTTCTTCTATCAGAGCGACAATGCGCCCAACTCTGTGTGGTATTGGAGTTATGTGACGGTTTAATCCGTAACTTCACCATCCCAACCATATAGGTATTGCAAGCCGTGATCGGAAAGCTGCAAAGCCATACAATACCTCTTCGGTTGTCTTAAGAAGTGCATCGTTTTAAACAGCCGCTTAATGTTCATCTCCGATCCACGCTGACTATGTTTATGATCAAGCGGTTGGAGTCAGCTATAGCGCTATCAAAACAAAAGGCAAAAGAACGGGGTACTTCTTACCTGGAAGATGCTACGCTTCCACAAGCCCTTGAGTATGCGCAGAAGACAAGTACATGTGACCAATATGACCAATTGACTCTTCAAGACTTGCATAAGGTTTTGAATGAGTACGAGTTTGCAATCGTTTATGCCATCTACTTTGAACAGCGATCCGTTGCCGAAGTTGCACGGCAAAAGCACAAAACCCGGCAAGCCATCAACCAAACCAAAATCAAAGCGCTTCAAAAAATCAAAGAGGCTTGGGACAAAGACAAAAACACTGCAATATAACAGTTAAGATCAGCACAGAATCCGCCACATGGTTGACGTGACCAGCCGGAACCGATATAATTTTATTAGATTATTCGAGCAACTTTCTTTACAGCAAAACAAAAGAGCTTCTGAACAATTTCAAAAAGAATGCAAAGGAGAATGTAGATGAGAAGAAAACATAGTAGAATGATGGCAATCATATTATCCACAATTATTCTCGCTGGGTGTAGCAATTCTTCGCATTTGTCTGTCAGTCAAACACATTCATCGCCTTCTGCCACTGCTCAGCCGCGACCGACGGCCGAACCGCTCGCAGTCTCAGTTTCACCAGAGCGGAGCTGTTATCAGCAACTATACGACCAGCCGGACAATCCCAATTGGGCTCTCTATGCCGAAATAACAATCACCAACTATACAGATCAGCCTCTCACGATCGAAACAATCTTTTTGTATCCAAACCATCAGTTTTATGGCGAGGATGCATCGACGCCGGTCCTGTTGCCAGAGGATGCGATCGTAGCACTGCGGGAAACAGGGCTTTGGGAACTTCATGCGGATCAGATATCGTTAGACTCCTGCCCTGTACACGAAACCTGGCCATTCGGGGAAAATCAGCTGGAATTTCCTTTGGAGTTGGAAGCAGGACAATCACAAACCGGAAATATATATATTCCCGGCGGAACGGATATGACCACCGGCTTGCCGATGGCACCCTATACGCTGGATGTCAGAACGTCTATGGGAGATTTCAGCTATTACGGCATGGCCATTGCGCCCAGCGGAAATGGTTGGGGAACCTATAAAACGTCAGCCGGGCGCATAGAGAACATCCAGGCGGCCGAACATCTGGCCCGCTTTCTGGAAGACAGCCAGCTTTTGCTCTGGTTAGCGCCGTCCACCTTTGTTGCAATGGAAAGTAAAAGCACTCTTGCGGCAGACGACACCATCTACCACGCAGTTTCTGCAACCATACTGTATTTGACTGCGCAAGGCAAAATACAGCCGCTGGTCTACCAATCAGGCATCCCCTACTATTCGCAAGAGGTGTTTGAAAAAGTTCTATTGGAAATGTTTGGGCAGCATCTGGATTGCACAGGGCTGTTGCAGCCGGTGCAGATAGAAACACATGAGGAAGAAGCCATCCCGATCAAATATCCTTTGGCCGGCGCAGCCTATCGCGTCACGCTGCTTTCGCAGCAGGATTCCAGTTCCCTGTATGCGGGTACGCCGGAATCCGCCGCAGCGCCAAGCAGTGAAGCGACGGTATCCCTCACCTACTATCTGCCGTCCTCCGCGCAGGTCGGGGAAATTCTATTCATGCCGGGCGAGCGCCCGTACAGAATCAGCGTCCAGAGTAATGTGTCCTGGGAGTATCTGCCGTTTTGCTTTTTGGGAATTGAGCAAGAGACGTAGTGGTTGGCCAAGGCGCAGGGGTTGGTTTGCCTTAAAAGGTAGGCGGAACACCACCGGCTCACCGCAACATTTTACAAGATTCTACCCACACGTCTTTTTGGCTTCGCTGTTAACTTTGCTTTGCCATAGGCCGCCTAAATGTTCCGACAAAGTGGAGACGGATATCACAATGCAGACAAAGATGCGCCCTGTCGAAGCTTTGTGTCTTCGACAGGGCGCATCTTTGTTCATTGCATCTTACTAAAAACAATCGATGGTGCAGCTGAAAAGTCGAAAATATCGTCTATTTCTACAAACGCAGCGGGATTTTGCGTTAAAAAGCCTTGGAATCCACAAAGGATTTCTTTGCCTTAAATCCGTCTTGCGCTTGTGAAATATCCGTCATTTTCTTTGTTTTCAGATACACCTTAAGAAGCCGCACCAGATGTGGACTGTGCGGGGCCGCAGTGTGATGTTGAGAAAGGGGAACAGCAGATGACCCGGATTGCGATTGTGGAGGACGAGGCGGCGGTGCGGGAACAGCTGGCGGGGTATGTGCAGCGGTACACCCGGCAGTACGGCACGACGTTTGAGGTAACGGAGTTTGCGGATGGGATGGAGATTCTGGAAGATTACCGCCCGCAGTTTGACATCATCTTTCTGGATGTGGAGATGAAGCACCTGGACGGCATGGAGACCGCCCGCCGCATCCGGGAGCGGGACGGCGGGGTGCTGATCGTGTTCATTACCAACATGGCGCAGTATGCCATCCGCGGATATGCCGTTGGGGCGCTGGATTATGTATGGAAAGCATCAGCAAGATTCAGGGAACCGATACAGATGGCCCTGCACAGGTTGGCAGCTGGGGCCGCCCGGCAGGCAAGACCATTGGCTTCCCGAACTCTGCAACCATTGCCCAGATCTGGAACACCCCTCTTGTTGTTGAAATTGGCCACTCCCACGGCAAACAGGCATTGCAGAACGGTTATTCCGGCCTGTATGCACCTGCTGCCAACATGCACCGCAGCCCGTTCAATGGCCGTAACTACGAATATTACTCTGAGGACAGCTTCCTTTCCGGTGAAATGTGCGGCAGCGCTGTGCAGGGCATTGAGGAAATGGGCGTATATGTTTACATCAAGCACTTTATCTGCAACGATGGCGAAGCTGGTATTTACCGTGATGCCGTTTACACTTGGATGACCGAACAGGCCCTGCGTGAAATTTACCTGCGCCCGTTCCAGATGCTTATTGAGGATTACGATGCAACCGGCCTGATGAGCAGCTACAACCGTATTGGTGCAGTTTGGGCAGGCGGCAGCGAAGCTTTGCTGACCGGCGTTCTGCGTGATGAATGGGGCTTTAATGGCGCTGTTATCACCGACTATGCAGACCACCACAGCTACATGAACGGCGACCAGGCCCTGCGTGCAGGCGGCAGCCTGTGGATGGCTGGCTTCGGCAGCGGTGAGATGGCCTTTGAGACTTCCTCCAACAGCTACATGCAGGCACTGCGCCGTGCAACCAAAGAAGCACTTTACATGTACCTGCATGTCCGTGTGACCAACCGCGACTATGCCGAAAGCATCGGCGATACTACCGCTATGCGTCATGCTTTCACAATCTCTGTGTTTGGCTGGCGCCATCTCGTTGTACTGATTGATATTGTAGTAATCGTTTTGTTTGTCCTGGCTGTGCGTGGTGTTGTGATTGATGTCAAACTCCGCAAGGCAGCAAAAGCGGCAAAAGAGAACTCTTGAGCTTAAAAAGGAGCGTGTGACCTAATTGAAACACGCAGATGTGATTGCAAAACTGAATTTAGAGCAAAAATGTGCCCTCCTTTCCGGTGATACCGTCTTTACCACCCGTGCGTATCAAAAGGCAGGCGTACCTGCCATCACTCTGTCGGATGGCCCCAACGGCGTGCGCAAGCAAGCCGGGGCGGCGGACCACCTGGGGCTGAACCCCAGCGTTCCGGCCACCTGCTTTCCCACTGCCGCCACTGTGGCGTGCAGCTGGGACCCCGCCCTGGGCGAGCAGATCGGCCGGGCCATGGGCGAGCAGATCGGCCGGGCCATGGGCGAAGAAGCCGCCGCGCAGGAAGTTGCCGTGCTGCTGGGGCCGGGCCTGAACACCAAGCGCAGCCCCTTGTGCGGACGCAATTTTGAGTATTTTTCTGAAGATCCGTATCTTTCCGGCAAAATGGCCGCGAGCTATGTGCGGGGCATCCAGTCCAACGGTATTTCGGCCTGCCCCAAGCACTTTGCCGTCAACAGCCAGGAACTGCGCCGCATGGCGTCGGATTCCGTGGTGGATGAACGCACGCTGCGGGAACTGTACCTGACCGGGTTTGAGATCGTGGTCAAGGAAGCAAAGCCCAAGACCATCATGAGCAGCTATAACCTCATCAACGGAACTTACGCCAACGAGAACCGCCACCTGTTAATGGACATCCTGCGCGGGGAGTGGGGCTTTGACGGCGCTGTGGTAACGGACTGGGGCGGCAGCAATGACCATGCCCTGGGCGTGCAGAACGGCTCCACGCTGGAAATGCCCGCCCCCGGCGGGGACGCGGTGCGCGAGCTGATGCAGGCTGTGCAGAGCGGCAAAATTACCGAAGCGGATGTGGACGCCCGGCTGGACGAGCTGCTGACGCTGGTGTTTGATACCCATGCCGCCGTGCAGTCCCACAGCCGCACCTTTGATGCGGACGCTCACCACGCCCTGGCCCGCCGCGCCGCAGCCGAAAGCATTGTGCTGCTGAAAAACGAGAACGACCTGCTGCCGCTGGCCGAGGGCGCAAAAGTTGCCGTGATCGGCGACTTTGCCCAGACACCGCGGTACCAGGGCGCTGGCTCCAGCGCGGTCAACTCCATCAAGGTGGATACCTTTTTGGACTGCCTGAAAGAGAGCGGCCTGGCCAGCGTGGGCTTTGCCCCCGGCTTTGACCGCCAGGGCAAACCGGATGCCGCCAAACAGGCCGAGGCTGTAGCCCTGGCCCAAAAGGCCGAAGTGGTGCTGCTCTGCCTGGGGCTGGATGAAATCAAGGAAAGTGAGGGTCTGGACCGCGGCGATATGCGCCTTGCGGACAACCAGATCGAACTGTTAAAGGCCGTGCAGCAGGCCAACCCCAACACCGTTGTGGTGCTCAGCGCAGGGGCTTCGCTGGAAACCCCGTGGCTCAAACACTGCCGTACCCTGGTGTATGGTGCGCTGGGCGGCCAGGCGGGGGCGGGCGCCATGCTGGATGTGCTGACCGGCAAAGTGAACCCCAGCGGCAAGCTGGCCGAAACCTGGGTCAACGCCTATGCGGATACCCCCGCCAAGGATAACTTTGCCGGGCCGGACCGCATGGTGCAGTACCGCGAGGGGCTGTATGTCGGCTACCGCTATTACCAGACCGCCGGTGTGCCGGTGGCATTCCCCTTTGGCTATGGGTTAAGCTACACCAGCTTTGCCTACAGCAATTTGCAGGCCGCGTCCAATGGCGTGACCCTGACCGTAACCAACACCGGCAAGCGCGCCGGAGCAGAGATCGTGCAGCTGTATGTGGCAAAACCCGGGGCAGAAGTGTTCCGCCCCGCACAGGAGCTGAAAGGCTTTGCCAAGGTGCAGCTGCAGCCTGGCGAAAGCAAAACTGTGACCATCCCGCTGGACGACAAGGCATTCCGCTACTGGAACACCAGGACCGACAGCTGGGAAGTGGAAGGTGGCAGTTATGAGCTGCGGGTCGGCGCGTCCAGTGCGGACATCCGCCTGACCGCCGTGGTGGAAGTGGCCGGTACCGGCGCACCCAACCCCTATGCGGGCAAGCATCTGCCGCACTATACCAGCGGCAAGGTGCAGAGCGTGCCGGATGACGAATGGGCCACCCTGCTGGGCCGCCCGGTGCAGCAGGGAAAAGTTAAAATTGACCGCAACATGACCCTGGGCGAGCTGAACCACAGCCGCAGCCCGCTGGGCTGGCTGATCTGGCTGGTGCTTACCGCACTGCTGAACGCCAGCTACAAGCGCGGCAAGCCGGACCTGAATGTGCTGTTCCAGTACAACATGCCGCTGCGTGCCCTGGCCAAAATGACCAGCGGTGCCATCAGCATGGGCATGGTGGATGGCATTGTGATGGAATTACAGGGATTCTGGATCATCGGCCTTGTGCGGGTGATCATAGAAGCCGTGAAAAACCTGGTACTGAACGCACAGCTGGAACAGCGCCTGCGCAACAGCTGAGGAAAGAGAGGGGCTATTTATGCAGCTATGGAATAATTTTGCGGCAAAACCCCCCGCCGCAGCCAAGTGGGTGCGCGAAGGCGGACTGTTTGTGATCGTATCCAACCTGGTTACGGTGTTCAAATACCTGCTGCTGCAATTTTTGCCGGCGGCGTTCAGCAGCCTGCCGGTGGTGGATTTTGGCTGGCCGGGCATCCCGGTCACGCTGTTTGGCGAAACCTTCCAGTGGAACATCCTGGGGTATGATTCCGCCCATGGCGGTCTGCCGTACTTTTGCGCCTACATGGTTGCCATGGTGGTGGGAGAATGCATAAACTTTCCCATCCAGCGCAACTTTGTGTTCCGCAGCAAGGGCAACCTGGCCAAGCAGATCGCCTGGTATGTGGTGGCGTTCTGCTTGATCACCTGCATCGTCAACTCCATCAACTGCGTGTGGGTGGCGGTTGCGGGCCTGCTGGTGCCGGATTTCATCTACAACATTGGCACTACCGTGCTCAATGGCGGCATTTCCATGGTGATCTTCTTCTTTGTCAACAAGATCATCTTCCCAGAGGGCGCACAGGCAAAATAAAGCCCGGCAGGATCACTGGTATTTTTCCCGGTACTCGAACAGGGCGGCGGCACAGTACAGGAAAAAGTCCTTTGGATGGTATAAAAATGTGATTGCCAGCAACGGCGAAGATCTGAACGGATAAAGAAGAATGCTGCCTTTCCCTGATGTGGAGAAAGACAGCATTTTTATTGCGTTTTTCGGAAAGAGGTGAGCAGCGGCCCCTACAAATGGGTAACGGCTGGCCATAAAATGGCGCTATTACATGGTGTGTTTTGCGAGAAAGCGCTGTAGTGTGATGATATAAAACGGATGGGTGCATGGTGTGCGCCCATACGGAATTACAACAAAACACCCCCGCCCGTGCGGTAAATGAACTGCATAGGCGGGGGCACCGTTATTTTACAAAGAAAACGCGCAGAGCGGAGATTTTAGGCAATACCGCACAATTCTAAGTGCCTCACTCGCCGGAGCGGTGCTTAAGCCGTCAGGCGGGAATTGTGCGGTGTTGCCTTTACTGTTCCACGGCACCGGTGGGCAGCTGGGGAACAGCGGTCAGGATGCGCATGAACTCTTCGCCGGTGATGGTTTCTTTCTCGTACAGGTACTTGGCGATCTCGTCCAGCTTGCCGCGGTTTTCAATCAGCATCTGTTTGGCTTTTTCATGCTGCTGCTTGACAACTTCCACGACCTTATCGTCCACTGTGGCGGCTGTGCGCTCACTGCAGGCCAGGCTGGCATCGCCGCCCAGGTAGGCGTTGTTCACGGTTTCCAGGGCAACCATGTCAAAGTCGTCGGTCATGCCGTAGCGGGTAATCATGGCGCGGGCCATCTTGGTGGCCTGCTCGATATCGTTGGATGCGCCGGTGGTGATGGAGTTGAACACCACTTCTTCGGCGGCACGGCCACCGGTCATGGTGGCAATTTTGGCCAGGATCTCTTCCTTGGTCATCAGGGTGTGGTCGCCGTCCTCTACCTGCATGGTGAAACCCAGCGCGCCGGAAGTGCGCGGCACAATGGTGATTTTCTGCACGGGGGCGGAATGGCTCTGCAGGGCGGCAACCATGGCATGGCCGACTTCGTGGTAGGCCACGATGCACTTTTCTTTGTCGCTCAGGATCTTATTCTTTTTCTGGGCACCGGCCAGGATGGTATCCACGGCTTCCTGCAGGTCGTACTGGGTAACGGCCATGCGGTGGTGGCGCACAGCGCCCAGGGCGGCTTCGTTGATGATATTGGCCAGCTCGGCACCGGAAGCACCGGGAGTCATGCGGGCAACCACGGCAAAGTCACAGTCGGGGCCGATTTTGACCTTTTGAGCGTGCAGGCGCAGGATGCTTTCGCGGCCTTTCAGGTCGGGCAGCTCCACGGGCACACGACGGTCAAAACGGCCGGGGCGGGTCAAAGCGGGGTCAAGGGATTCAGGACGGTTGGTGGCGGCCAGAATGATAACACCCTTGGCGGCGTCAAACCCGTCCATTTCGGTCAGCAGCTGGTTCAGGGTCTGCTCGCGTTCATCGTTGCCGCCCATACCGGAAGCACCGTCACGCTTTTTGCCGATGGTATCGATCTCATCAATAAAGATAATGCAGGGGGCTTTTTCGTTGGCCTGTTTGAAGAGGTCACGCACCTTGGAAGCGCCCATGCCGACGAACATCTCGACAAATTCAGAACCCGCAATGGAGAAGAAGGGAACACCGGCTTCGCCGGCAACAGCGCGGGCCAGCAGGGTTTTACCGGTGCCCGGGGGGCCGACAAGCAGAACGCCCTTGGGCATTTTGGCACCGATATCCTCGTAACGCTTGGGGTTATGCAGGAAGTCAACGATTTCCTGCAGGCTCTCTTTGGCTTCGTCCTCACCGGCAACATCGGCAAATTTGATGGACTTGCCATCCTCAACGACATACTGTTTGGCACCGGATTTGCCGCCGCCAAAAATCATGCTGTTGGCGCCGCCGGTCATTTCACCGACCCGCTTGCGCATCATGCGGTTGAACCAGACGATCAGGATGATCATGGGCAGCAGCGAGATGACCCAGCCCAGCAGGGTATCCACCCAGGTGGTCTGGTTGTACACCTTGCCAAAGGAAACGCCGGCGCTTTCCAACCGGTTGACCAGCTGCAGGTCCTGCGCAATGGAGTTGGTGCAGTAGGTGGTATCGTTTTTGTCCACAAAATAGATCTGCTGATCCTGAATTTCAACGGTGCTCAGTTCGCCGCCTTCGAGCATGTTCAGGAAGGTGCCGTAATCGACCTGTTTGACCTGGCCTTTCATCATGGCGGGGAAGGCCCAGAAATTGAGCAGCAGCAACACCACAAGGATCACGGCATATACAATGCCGGTCGTCTTTTTGGGGTCGCGCGGCTGTTGGGTTTCGTGCATAACAATTCCTCCAGTTGGGGGCGGTAATAGGGGCCCCCGATAGATTCTATCATGAAGAATAAAAATGAACTGCGGATGAACAAGGCATGAAATAGCTGGAAATTCCGGTAAACTTTGCGTGAACAAGGGCAGTTTGTGGGCAAAAACAGGAATGCAGACCGCGTAACGACAGGGAAAAGTGAAAAGAATCTGAACGGTTTTCCACAAACAGAGGGGCTTCTTGTGGAAAACAAAAACGCGCGGCGGGGAGATAGGATGTTGATGACAGGATACCATGGTTGCAGCTCAGTATGCGGGACGATGCAGGCATCGTCCTCTACAGATCGTTTACAGGTTTGCGGTGGATGGATTTACGTTTCTCCGCGGCGCGATGAGGGCATCGCGCCCTACAAATCTTTATGGCAATACCGCATAATTCTAAGTGCCGATACGGCGAGCGAGGTGCGGCAGATGCCAAGCCAAAAGCGCAGATAATACTGGATGTCTTATCGAGCATTTTGGCAACGCAGATGCCGTGCCGCAGCCGCCGAAGCGGTGCTTAAGCCGTAAGGCGGGAATTGTGCGGTGTTGCCTTATAACAAAAGCGGGGCGCTGCCAATCAGCAGTGCCCCGCTTAATTTTGTGTTATGCAGTTTTATCGCCCCAGGCGCACCGGCTCCGGAGGCTCCTGGCCGGGGCGCAGGTCCATCCACCAATAGGCAAGGTCCAGCCATTGGCCGAACTTGTACCCAGTGCGGGGTTCCACGCCGATTTTTTTGAAGCCGAGCGCCTTATGGAACGCGCAGCTCTCTTTGTTCTGGCCGGTCACAAGGGCAACGGCGTTGCAGTAGCCGCGCTGGCGCACGCCGTCCAGCAGGGCTTTGTACAGCCGCCCGCCAACCCCCTGGCCCACACAGTCGTGGGCGCAGTAAACGGTTAGCTCCACATCCCACGCATAAGCTGTGCGGCTGTGCCAGGGGTGGGCGCAGGCAAAGCCGCACAGCTTGCCCGCTGCATTGACGGCAACCAGGAACGGCGCGCGCTGCTGCACATAGGCGATATTTTCGCGCTGGAATTCCTCGGTACACAGGTCATACTGGAAAGTGGCCGTGGAGTGGGTGACATACCAGTTGTACAGCTCCGCCACGGCGGCGGCGTCCTCCGGCGCGGCATCCCGTAGGGTGATGGTGTTTTCAGCGGTCCACTGGGCGGCAAGGGCTTCCTTTTCGGGTTTTGGCAGCTTTTTCAGGGCGGCTTCCCGCTTCAGGGCGGCACTTTTATCGGTGCAGCGCTCGGCATAGGTCAGCTTAACGGCACCTTTGGCGTGGGTATACTTGGCACCGGCCTTGCCGCCCTTGTGGGCGCGCAGGCGGCGGGCAAGGTCATTGGTCCAGCCGGAATACAGGCTGCCATCCGCGCAGCGCACCATGTAGACCCAGGCGGAAGCCGGGTCTGGCTGGCAGTCCGCCGCGGTGCTGGGGCGGGGACCAAACTGCTCTAGAGTTTCGGCGCTCACTGTGCGCTCACCGGCCTTCCGGCGGCGCGCAGGGCACGGCGGCATGCCTCAATGGCATCCTCTTTGGTTTCCGCGGTGACAAGGAAACGGCTGGGGTGGCAGAACTTGAGAGCCAGGCCGCTCTTTTCGCGCAGGATCTCCTCCGGCTGGCCGCCCCATGCGGGCGGGAACGGCACCTTGCTGCGGCGGGTCTTGTAATCGGTCACGCACTGGGCGCTGTAGCCGCCGCGCTGGCTGGGGTAGACAACAAACAGGGCATCGGTTTTGTACAGGCCGTTTTTCCAGGGCATGTAGTCCGGCAGGACCACAATGCCGTCCTTGGAGTTCTTGTAGGCGTTCTGGACGGTCTCGTCCGCGCGGTTCACGGCGTTGGCTGCGGCAATCTCGTTTTCCAGCACCTGCTTGGCAAAGGGCACGGCGCGCCAGAAGCAGGCATCGGAATCTTCGCCGGAATCCCACACGGGGTTAAAGCTGCCGATGGCATCGGCCAGGGAGTTCTGCTCGCCGGTGTTATCGTTCAAGTCCAGGGGCTGAACAAAATTTTCATCCAGCAGGCGGGCCTGGTGGGCACCCACCAGCTGGGCACCCAACACGCGCCACAGCAGGCCAAAGGCCGCATAGGGCACGCCGTTGGGGCGGCTTTCGCGCGGTTCCTGGTGGTGGTCAAACATACCGCAGCCCACATCGTACACAATGCCGTCAAAACCATCCGGCACAACAAAACCGCGGGTTACTTTGATATCCGGCCGCACAATCATCAGCAGCGCTGTGGCAAACACATCGTCTGCATGGAACTTGCCGCCGTGAGTAAAACCTTTTGCAGGAATTTTCATAGAATAGCCTCCGTCTATGGGGTAAAATGATGATTAACTAGTATTATAACATGAAAGCGTAGGTTGGTAAATGCAAAATCTGCGCGGGCGGGCCGGATTTGGAACAAGTGGCAGCATTTGGCCGAAAAACGGTGATTCACAACCGGCATAAAATATGATATACTAACCTAATATGCCCTTTTGCGGGCATACCGGACATTCGGTGTGTTGACGCGGAATGTTGACCGCAACTTAATGAACAAACAAAGCGAAGGAACTGGATACCCATGCAAAACATCAAAAAAACATTAAAAAGCAAGCGCTTCTGGCTTGGCACGGTGCTGCCATTTGCGCTGGCTGTGGCAGCGGCCTTTGTGGCGCGCTACCAGTTAGAAATTTCTGACGGCGTAACTGCCAACTACATGGCGGGGCAGTGGCCGGTATACGCACCGCTCAATGCGTTGACGGCGTTCTGCCTGACGCTGGTGGTGTTTGCCCTGTGCGGCAGCTGGGGCATTGCAACCGGCGTTTCCGGCCTGATTTTTACCGTGCTGGCGCTGGTCAACTATTACACGCGGGACCTGCATGGTTCCGCCCTGATGCCGCAGGACATCCTGAACCTGGGCACCGCGGCAGAGGTGATGGGCAGTTATACCCTGCACATTACCCAGACAGTTATTACCATTGCGCTGCTGTACATCCCGGTGCTGGTGGCTGCCGTTGTGCAGGTCAAACTGGCCGGCAAGCATAAGCGCAGCTGGAAACAGTGCGGCGCCCATGCGCTGGCCTGCGCCTGCGGCATTTTTGCGGTGCTGTATCTGGGGTATTTCAGCCCCAACCCCATCAAGCCCGCCACCACTTACGGCTGGGCCTGGCAGGAAACCTATTATAAGTACGGCTACCTGGCGGGTAGCCTTGAAGCCGCCAGCCTGATGGTGGACCCCATCCTGCAGCCGGACGGCTATAGCGAGGACGCCGCCACCGAGGCCGCTGCAATGGCGCAGGACTATCAGGCCAGCCCCGAAACGGCAAACGAGCAGGACTACCCCGATGTGTTCCTGATCCTGTCCGAAAGCTTTTATGACTTTGACCTGGTAACGGACCTGCAGGCCGACCAGGAGATCATGCAGGTGACCAAAAACCTGCCCAACTCCATTTACGGCCACACCATCAGCCCGCATGTGGGCGGCGGCACCAACTCCAGCGAGTACGAGATGCTTTCCTCCAACTCGCTGATGCTGATGCCCTCCATCACACCGTTCAACTGGTTGAACCTGCACAAGGCAAACAGCCTGGTCAGCAACCTGAAAGATCTGGGGTATGCCACACTGGCAGCCCACCCCTATACCAACTCCAACTACCGCCGTGATTCTGCCTGGCTGACGCTGGGCTTTGACGAGACCCACTTCCAGGATGATTTTCCGACCAAGGAAACCTATGGCAGCCGCCCCTACCAGACCGACAGCGCCACCTACCGCGACCTGGAAGGTTTGTATGAAGCAATGCCGGAGGACCAGCCGCGGTTTGTGTTCCTGGTTTCCATCCAGAGCCACGGCGATTACGATATGAACCCCCCGGAGGAGGATATCGTGCATGCCGCAACCGATTACGGCGAGTATGATTCCATCATGGATGAATACCTGAGCAACATCTATATGACCGACCGTGCCTTTGGCGAACTGACCGAATACCTGACCGAGCAGTACGAAAAGACCGGCCGCAAGGTGATTGTTGCCATGGCAGGCGACCACGCCCCCAGCTTTGTGGATCATGTGGCCGACCATACCTTTACCGATGAGAACAATTTGCAGATTTTGGAGCGCAGCACGCCCTACCTGATCTGGGCAAACTACCCGCTGGAAAACGCAGGCCAGACCAGCGCCACCGACGAGTACAACCGCATGGATATGTGCATGCTGGCTCCCACCCTGGTGGAAAATGCCGGGCTGCCGCTGACCCCGTATTACCAGTACCTGCTGGCACTCAAGCAGGTGGCCCCGGTGGTGACAGCCGCCAATGACTATATGGACGCGGACGGCGTGACCCACACCTACGGCGAGAATGCAGAGCTGGATGCCTGGGTGCATGGGTACTTCTATTTGGAGTATAACAACATCGGTGCCAAAGCAACCAGTCAGCAGAATTTGTTCCAGGTGGAAAAGTAAGAAGCTGATAAGCAGACATCAGCCAGGATTCCTCTGATTTAGGGCAACACCGCACAATTCCCGCCTTGCGGCTTAAGCACCGCTCCGGCGGCTGCGG
>ERZ826146.2381-NODE-2381-length-14303-cov-3.198624_pt1 | contig 14303 bp, 13 predicted proteins | sample MGYA00519857_ERZ826146 | MGnify/ENA primary metagenome ERZ826146 (study PRJEB31778, sample SAMEA3449222) | human gut metagenome | biome: human gut; feature: human-associated habitat; material: faeces | place: United Kingdom | collected 2010/2012 ...
AATGAAATTTTTAGACAAGTTTTTAAAAAAATTAAATACAAGCAGAAATACCTTTTTTACATATATACTAACTCTTATAACTGCATATTTAGCAGTGGATAGAATTGTAGAAATGTTATTAATGTTATTCCCAGGTGTTTCTTATTCTTATTGGGGACCAATAAAATATACATTTGCACTTGCATGCCCTGTATTTGCTTATTTATTTTCCGGTTCTTCTGAGTTTTCTTCAAGTAAGAAACAAAAAGTAACTTTATTTAATGTATATATTATAGGATTATCAATAATTGCTATTTCAATGTTCACCCAATGGTTAAACATGGTTGCATGGCTTTTATTAATATCACATCCAAACTATGTTGAATTAGTTACAAACTTCTCAGATTTAATAAGACATGCATTCACTTCGATAACAGTATTATTTCCATTATTCATTATACCAAAAATATTCAATTTCTTATACTTTGGTGTAAATGATAGTACTGATATGACTCGTTCTATTTGGGACTATGCTGGTATTAATTTATCAGATACAAAAAAAGATCATGGTCCATATACTTGCGAGGTATATTTGTGTCAAAATAGTGAAACTGGTGCAACTATTACAATTCCTGAAGCATCAAGATATCAAAGTATGTTCGTTTGTGGTGGTTCCGGAACAGGAAAAACATCACTTGTATACGAACCATTAATTGCTAGAGATTTGGAAAGGAAATTCTTCTTTAGAGAAGTATCAAAAGAATTAGGTTTTACTGCTTTAAAAACAGGAATTGCTACGCTTTCAAAACCTTATGATAATGATTATTTAAATGAAAGCTTTAATTTAAACATGTTAGTTCCTACTTCTGGAAACGAAAGTGTTTATAAAGCTTTTATGAAAAAAATGATATTAGATGACTCTGTTGAAACCACCTATAGAAATTGCGGTATTACAGTATTATCACCAGATAGAGAAATTACAGACCATATGACTAATGTATGTAAAAATTTCGGATTATCTTACGAAATAATTGATCCAACTGATAAAACTTCAATTGGTTTAAATCCATTCGTTTATGACAATCCAAGTAAAATAGCTGTTACTATCTCTTCTGTTTTAAAAGCAATGTATCATAATGCTCATAGTGAAATAGAAGAAGCTTACAGAGAAGATACAGCAATCCAAGCTATTGAAAATGTTACAATTCTTTTAAAAGAAATGTACCCTAGAATGAATGAAGGAATGTTACCAAACTTAGAGGATATGCTTAAAATGCTTACAAACTTTGATTTGGTTGAAAAAATGTGTGAAATTCTATGTCATAATGAAGAATTAAAAGAAAAATATAGTTTACAAATAGCTTACTTTAAAAAACATTTTTATAAAACAGGTTCAGGCAGAGATGAAACAGAAAAATATGTCTATTCAGCAGTTACTCAATTAGATAATTTATTAAGATTACCAGGTGTAAAATCAATTTTATGTAATAGACACAATAATTTAGACTTTGATAAAATGTTAGCAGATGGAAAAATAGTTTTTGTTTGTACAAGACGTGGGGATTTAGGCGCAGCTTCTCATAAAGCATTTGGATTATTCTTCTTAATCTCAATGCAAAATGCTGTACTAAGAAGGCCTGGAACTGAAAAATCTAGAGTCCCTAACTTCATGTATATAGATGAATTTCCAGACTTTATATGTAAAGCTACTGAACCAATTTTTACAATGTATAGAAAATATAAAATCGGTACAACAATTTCAGCACAAAACTTATCTCAATTAGAAACACCTACATCAAAAGAAAATTACAGACAAGTTATTTTATCTAACTGTGGAAATAAAATTTTTACAGGTGGTGGCACTGCAGAAGATTTAAAATGGTGGGAAGTTGAATTTGGACAACATAGAGAATGGGATATGTCTAATACAATTGACTTTGATAAGATGAAATATGATTCAAAACATAATAATGTTAGTTGGAAATTTATTCCTAACTTTAAAGTTGGTAAATTACAAAGTTTTGGAACTAAAGATTGTGCATATCTTGTAAGAGATTCTGGTGGAAAGCCTGTGGCTGGTCAAGGTAAATTAAATTTCTTAGAATCTAAATATAAAGAACCTAAGAAAATTAAAACATTTGATTTTGGAAGATATTCTGATAGTGTGACAACATCAACCGAAGATGATAATGACTTACCAACTAAAAAGAAATTTGATTTAAAACATTTAGATTTTACTGATGAAAGAAATGAATTTGATCCAGTTCAAACAGATGTAACAGATTCAGATTACTTATTTGATAATGAAGATGCAATAGTTGTTAATTTAAATAATAAAAATAAAAAGAAAATGTAATTTACACATTTTCTTTTTTTATATAATAATTCCTAATGTATCTATAACTATTCCAACTATAACACCAATTGAATATAATAAAACTACAATTTTAATATTCTCTTTTATTTCGTTATTAGTTTTAAACAACACAGCTAGTCCAATTCCTGCTCCTGTTAATAAACCCGCCATCATACTTCCAAATGATATAACCTTTTGTAAATACATATTTGTAATAATTACTGATGCAGCACAATTTGGTATTAATCCTATTAATGCTGACACTAGTGGTCCAATTATTGGTTTATTTAATAGTAAATTTGCTATTGCCTCTTCTCCAATGAAATGAACTATTGTATTTATAATAAATGAAATTATAATTATATATACAAATATATTTAAAGTATGATGTATTGAAGATTTTAAAATTCCATTTTCGTTACAATGACAATGTTCTTCTTCACATACTTGTTCAATATTGCATATGTATTTTCTTTTATTTTATTTTTTGTTAATACATTTATTACTAAATCAATTATAAATCCAGCAATCATTCCTATTACTAATTTTATTGCTAATATTTTTAAGATAATAATTGGAGATACTGCTTCAGATATAAATATTGGAAGCATTTCATCTGAGGTTGATAGATATACAGCAATTAGGGTTCCTAAAGTTATAACTCGTCCTGCATATAAATTAGTAGCAGATACTGAAAATCCACATTGTGGAAATATTCCTAATAAACTTCCAAAAAATGGACCCCATTTTCCTGATTTTTGTATGGTTTCTTTTGATTTATGCTTCATTTTATGTTCTATATATTCCATCAATAAATATGTTATAAATAAAAATGGTAATAATTTTATAGAATCAATTAATGTATCTAATATTACATCTAACATTTTTTTATTCCTCCCAAAATATTTGCATTTACTAGTTTAGCATAAAATGCTGAACTTTGCAATATTTTTTATTACAAAATTCAGCGCTCACTCATCTTCTTCTAAAGCATCCACAAAAACTACCATTGTTTCCATTGTTATTTGGAAATACATTTGCTCTTACTGCAATAGAATCATTTGATGTATTACAATTACATGAAACACTATTGTTGTTACTGTTTCTACCATTATTAGGGCAATTTGTATTAATTGTTAACAAGTCATTTTCAACTCCATTACTTTCATTGCTACTTATTGTTAATAAATTTCCATTATCATTATTTGAAAATCCACCGTGTTATTGATAATAGTTGAGTTGAATTATTGTTATTATTTGAATTTTGATTTCTTTCTCTGCTACAACAATGTGATTCTTCTCTTCTATCGAGTTCTCTTAATATTCTGCACACTATATTTGTTAATACAGCTGTTATAAATGCTAATATAGTATATGCTATTGTTGCAACTAGATAAATTAGATTTCCTAATATAAATGTTACAACTAAAAATATTGCAAATATAATTGCAGCTACCAAAAACGGACATTTAAATATTTTTTGTAATGCAATTGATATAATTATTGTTGCTATTGGTAAAGCAAAAAATATAAGTAAATTAGTCATTTTTTTCTCCTTTCAGATTATTTTTTTGTAATTATAAAATTCAAATTAAAATTTTATAATTATTTTTTTACTATATTTTATGCTTTTTTCGATTATTTGTTACTTTCATAATTTACACTAACTAAGAACAATCCTTGTGGTGGTAATGTTTTACCAGCCATTGCTCTATCTTTAGCTTCTATTATACTTTTTATTTCTTCTGGTTTGATTTTTCCACTTCCGACTTCTACTAATGTTCCAGCTATGATTCTTACCATATTATATAAAAATCCGTTACCTGTTAATTCTATATAAATTCTTTCATTTGGCATTTGTATAACCTTTGCACTATAAATTGTTCTAACACTACTTTTACTACTAGTTCCACTAGCTTTGAAAGATTTAAAGTCATGTTCTCCTTCTAAATATTTTGCACCTTCTTGCATTTTTCCTACATCTAATTTTATTGGGATATGTGTTTCTAAATTTCTATATATTGCTGATGGAATATCTGAATTATTTATAACATATCTATATGTTTTCTTTTTACAACTTAATCTACTATGAAATCTTTCTTCTACCTCTTCTGCTTGTAGTATTCTAATTGACTTCTTCAAATTCGAATTTATTGCTATTGCTATCTTTTCTATTGGTATATTAGAATTGGTTTTAAAATTTGCAACTTGTCCTAATGCATGAACACCGGCATCAGTTCTTCCAGAAGCATTTAATTCTATTTCTTCTCCTGTTATAGTTTTTATTGCTTGTTCTATTGTTCCTTGTATATTTAGTTTATTTGGTTGTTTTTGCCACCCATTAAATTCTTTTCCATCATATTCTATTGTTAATTTTATATTTCTCATAAAAACTCCTATAATAAAACTCCAAAAGCCGCCAAATAAGCGACTTTTATTTTAATTTTCTTTATTCTCTTCTTTTTCTTTTTTTCTTAAGCTTTGTTTTATGCTTTTTAATCTATCTTTTTTCACAACTGTTTTTTCTGTAAAACGTTTAGTAACAATATTGCTTATTAAAATTTTCTTCAAAGTATCTTCTCTTACATCTGCAATTAGTGTTCCATCTTTTGCAACTGATATTTTTCCTGTTTCTTCCGATACAACCACTACTATTGCATCAGATTCTTTTGAGACACCTATTGCAGCTCTATGTCTTGTTCCTAATTCTTTTGCAATATCAGCATCATCAGCTAATGGTAATACACAAGCGGCTGCTGCTATTTTATTATTACTAATAATTACTGCTCCATCATGTAATGGTGTTTTTGGAACAAATAGATTAACTAATAATTGTGGTGATACTTCTGAGTTCATTGGTACACCTGTTGATATTATATCTTGAATATTTATGTCTCTTTCAAATACTATTAAAGCTCCTGTTTTTGTTTTTGAAAGTTCTGTTGCAGCTATTACAACTTTATATACATCTTCTTTTGTTTTTGTTGCTAAGTCACTTTGTATTCCAAAAAATTTTGTTAATTTATTAGTTCCTAATTGTTCTAATCCTCTTCTTAATTCAGGTTGGAATATTACAACTAATGCAATAACCCCCCAATTCATTATTCCTGTTAAAATTGAATTTAATATATTTAAGTTAAGTAATCCACTTACCCAAGTTGCAATTATTAGAAATGCAATTCCTTTTATTAATTGCCAAGCTCTTGAACCTTTTACCATTCTAAAAAATGCATATAATAAAAATATAACTATTGCTAAATCTAATATTGCTGTAAATAAACTAAAAGGATTATCTTTTAGTGATTGAAAAAAAGCTAATATATTCTCATCATAAAACTTCATCCAATTACTACTTATACTATTTCCCATAAAATACACCTCTTATATTAATGAATATATTAATGTTGCTGATGTTGCAAGTATCATAAGTAAAGCTAAAATTCCTGCCATAATTTTAATAAATACTTGTCCTTTATCAAATTGTTTTTGTTGTTTTGTTTTTATTTTCTTTTCTTTATTATTTTTCATTCCTATTCCTCCATCAAAATCTATATTTATTATAGCCTTTTTTAGGTTGTATTGCAATATGATATTTAAAGATTTTATTTCTATTTTATTATTTCAAATATTATTGTTTCTGCTTTTACTTGGTTTGAAGATATTTTTATTATATTTTTTATTTGTTCTTTTGCTATTGTTAATTTTTGTAAATCGTTAGCATGTATATAACCAATTACCTCTCCTTTTTCTACTTTTGCGGATACTTTTTTATCAAGAACTATTCCTACAGAATAATCAATTCTATCTTCTTTTCTAATTCTTCCTGCTCCTAAACCACAAGCAACTTTTCCTATATCTTCAGCATTTATTTCATTTATAAATCCTGAATTTTGTGCTATTATTGGTTCTATATATTTTGCTTTTTCGAATTTATCTAAATTTTCTAGATATGAAATATCTCCACCTTGGTTATTAACTAATTCTAGAAATTTATCGTAACCTTTTCCGTTATTTATGTTTTCTAATAGTTTATTTTTATTTTCTTCTAAGTCATCACCTAATCCTGCTAATTTTACCATATATGCTCCAAGTTCTAAAACAACTACCTTTAAATCTTCTGGCATTTCTCCTTTTAAAAATTTTATTGCTTCAATTACTTCTAAGTTATTACCTACTGCTTTTCCTAATGGTTCATTCATATTTGTTAAAACACATACTGTTTCTCTATTAGCTAATTTTCCTATTTCAATCATTTCATTTGCTAATTCTTCAGCTTGTTTGATATTCTTCATAAATGCACCGCTTCCAACAGTTACATCTAAAACAATTTTTTCTGCTCCACTTGCAATTTTCTTACTCATAATACTTGATGCAATTAATGGTATACTTTCAACACAAGAAATACTATCTCTTAATGCATATAATTTTTTATCAGCCGGAGCTAAATTTAATGTCTGTGAAATCATACTTATACCAATGTTTTCAACATTTTTTATAAAATTGTTGATATCTATATTTGTTTTATACCCTGGTATAGATTCTAGTTTATCTACAGTACCCCCAGTAAATCCTAGACCTCTACCAGACATTTTTGCAACAGGTACTCCTAGTGATGCAACTAATGGTAACAAACATATTGATACTTTGTCCCCCACTCCTCCTGTTGAATGTTTATCTACTATAATCTTATTTAAACTCTTTAAATCTAATATTTCCCCTGAATGTGCCATTGCTAATGTTAAATCTGTAGTTTCTCTTTTTGACATTCCATTTAGAAAAATTGCCATTACTAATGCTGCTGCTTGGTAATCTGCAATTTGTTCATTAACATATGCATCGACAAAATATTTTATCTCATCATTTGTTAATTCTTGCTTTTCTCTCTTTTTTTCTATAATTTCTAAAATATTCATATCTTTTGTCTCCTATACAAAATTTTTTGTAAAACTTCTTCTATGAATTGGACATAATCCATGTTCTTTAATTGCAGCTATATGTGCTGCTGTCCCATAGCCTTTATGTTTTGCAAATCCATATTGAGGATATACTTCATCCCATTCTCTCATAATTCTGTCCCTAGTTACTTTTGCGAGAATTGATGCAGCACCTATTGAATAGCATTTTGCATCACCTTTAATAATAGATTCATAAGGTACACCATCTGTATCAATATGTTGAAGTGCATCTATAATTATTAAATCTGGTCTAACATCTAATCCTTTTACAACACTTGTAACACCTTGTTTTGTGGCATTTAAAATATTTATATCATCAATTACATCTTGTCCTATTATTGCAACTGAATAACTAATTGCTTCTTCTATTATTTTGTCATATAATAGCTCTCTCTTTTTTTCAGATACTTTTTTTGAGTCATTTACTCCTTCTATCATTGAATCTGCTGGCATAATTACTCCAGCAACAACTACTGGTCCAGCTAGTGGTCCTCTTCCAGCTTCATCTATTCCGCAAATTGCATTAAATCCTTTTTGGTGTAATTCTTTTTCTATTTGTTTTAAATTTGTTAATCTTTCTAATTCTTTTTCTTTCATTTCGTCCTTTATTTTAATCTTACTTGTTTTATATCTGTTAGTGAATATACAACATTTCCCTCATCATCAAATCCTTCTGTATTATAAATTTCAATTGTACTATTTTTTAAGTTGTATTTTACTATATAATACCCATCTTTTTCATCTGATTTTACATTTTTTAATCCCATATCTATTAAATTTTGTGTACTTAATTTATAATAATAAATATTATTTGTATTATCTTCTTTGATTTTTTCAGTTGTTATTTTTGTATTATTATTAAATATATTTCCATCAACAATTTCTTCACCTATAAATTCGGTTTTAGCTGTATTTACTCTATTTGTTTTTTCTTCTTCTGTTGCTTTATCAAAACTTGTTCCAAGTCTAAATTTTGCATTTTCTATTTGTTCTTTCGCTTTTACTTCTATTAATAACATATTTGTTTTTAAGTTTTCCAATTTTGAGTTTTTTATTGCATTATTTCCTGCTCCTATTGATATTCCAGCAATTATTAATAATACTACTATTGTTATTACTAATGCTACCATTGTTATTCCTCTATTTTTTTTCATTTATATTCCTCCATTCTTTTACTTATTATATATGTAGAACGTGTTTTTTTCAAGGAGTTTTTAATATTTTTTAATTTTAAAAAGTGCAAACAATTTATACATTATTTTCACACAATTTTCACAATTCTATTGTATTCTTAGATAAAATTAGGTTATGATATAATCATAAATAAAATACATAATTTATTTTAGGAGGTATTCTTATGGAAGAAAACGAAAAAAATGAAACAAAATTTAAAGCAATTCCTGTTACAGGTTCATCATCTTATAATAAAAATGAAAAATCACAAAAAAATAAAACAGGTTTTGGAAAAACAGTTATATTACCATTTGTAAGTGGTGTAGTTGGATGTAGTGTTGTACTTGGAACATGTTTTGGTGTTCCATCAATAAGATCAAAATTAATAAATAATTCTTCAAGTAATATAAGTACATCTAATAGTTCATCAACTCAATCTAATGGTTATGTTACTCAAACATCTTTAAGTAATTATTCAGATACTGCTGTATATGCGGCTAATAAAATTTTGCCATCTATTGTTGGTATTAAAATTGAATATACTGTAAATACTCAATCTTTCTTTGGTAGAAGCTCTTCTTCTACCGCAACGGCTTCTGGTTCAGGTATTATTATTAGTGATGATGGTTACATTTTAACAAATAATCATGTTGTATCTTCAAGCACTTCTGAGTCAAACTCATATTATCAAATCACAGATGCTGGAAAGGTAACTGTTACTTTATTTGGAGATGAAACTGAGTATGAAGCTAAAATTGTAGGTCAAGATGAACAAACTGATTTAGCTGTTATAAAAATTGAAAAAACAGGTTTAACAAAAGCTGATTTTGCTGATTCTGATTCTGTAAAAGTTGGAGAATTTGCTATGGCTGTTGGTAACCCTGTTAATATGGACAGTACAGTAACAACTGGTATTGTAAGTTCTGTTAATAGAAAAATTACTGATTCAGATGGAAAAACTTATACTTGTATTCAAACAGATGCTGCTATAAATTCTGGTAATAGTGGTGGTGCTTTAGTTAATAGTGAAGGTAAAGTAATCGGTATTAATACTTTAAAACTTTCTGGTACTGGAATTGAAGGTATTGGATTTGCTATTCCTATTAATTCTACTACAGATATTACTTCTCAATTAATTCAATATAGCAAAGTTAAAAGACCTTTTATTGGAATATCTGGTATTGATTTAAATGCTGAAACAGCAAAAACTTATAATTTAGTTGAAGGTGTTTATGTTAAATCTGTAGAAGATTTCTCAGCAGCTGAAAAAGCCGGACTAAAAGCAGGAGACGTTATTATAGAAGTTGAAGGAAAATCAATAAAAACAATGAATGAATTAAATGAAGTTAAAAATTCTCATAAAATTGGTGATGAATTAAAATTAAAAATTAACAGAAATGGTACTGAAAAGGAAATTACTTTAACATTAGGTGAACAACCTTAATTTGAATTTTCACTTTTAATTCACAAAATGGACAAAATTCATTATTATAATATAAACATAGTCAGAAGAAAATCTGACTTAAAAATAAAAACATCCCCTTTTATTTTCAAACAAAATAGCTAACTTTCAAAGTTAGCTATTTTTGTTATTTTCATATTTACATTACTACAATATCTCTTTCACTTGTTAATTTATCATTTCCATAAGCATAAATTATATATAAATTATTATTATGTACAAAGAATTCTGTAGCATTTTTTATTTTGTACATATCACTTTTTGTATCTCTTGTAAAAACATTATACCCCAATGCTTTTAAGTCTTCCGCCTTTTTTTCTTCTGTTTTTATTTCATTATCTATTTTGTCTTGCACTGTTTTCTCATCAAGTTCATAAATTTTTATAATATCTTCTAATGTTAATTCTTTATTTGTTTCTAAATTAAAATTAAAAGTTTGTACTATAATTCTTTGAGCACTTGAATCTTGTTTTAAATCAGAATAGATTATTAATGATAAAATATTATTTTCTATATATGCTTCATATTTTACTGTATAAATAACATTACTATTTGTACTTTTTAAAACTTCTTCTGCTTTTGCTTGGAAGATATTCTTTATGTTTTCATTATAATCTTGTACTGATTGATTTTTTATATTTATATATGGTAAATTTACATTCATTTCATAATTATTAGCTGATTTATCAGTGTTCTCATAATTGGTATATACAATATCTTTATTTTTATCAATTTTTTTTACCTCACAAGAGCTATTATTTTCTAATTGATTTTGAAATAATGTATCAAAATTTGCTTTTAACCTATTTTCCTCTTCTTCTGTTTTTTTTGTTATTTTACTAACTCCAAAAAAATTGTCTACAACATCATTTCCAAGTATTTGTATTCCAATTACAACTACTATTGCTAGTATACATGCAAATATTGCTATACTATAAATTATTATTCTTCTTTTGTTTATTTTATTTTTTTCTGGTAGTGTAACGTTCATTTTTTCACCTCATTTTTTCTTTTTATAGTATAACATTTTGAGGTGAGTTCGTCAATTGATATGATTAGTATCTTTTATTTTAATTTATTTTTATTGTAGTTTTTCAATTTCTTCTATTTTTAATCCTGTTATTTCTGCAACTTCTTCTTTGGAATTGTTTTTATTTAATAGTTTTTTTGCAATTTCAATACTTTTTTCCATTATTCCTTGTTTAATTCCTTCAACAATGCCATCTTTTTTACCACGTCTATATATACGTTTGTTGTCTTGTTGAATTGTTTCAAATACTGCCATCATATTTTCATCACCTCCTATATTTAGTTTATTTAGAAATTCATCTGTCTTTTCTTTTCCTATTTTATTTTTTATTATTTGAGTTAACATTATTTTAAATATTTCTTTTACATTATTTGAATAATTTTCTTTATCTTTATTTATTATTTCTACTATTTTTTCTATATAATTTGCTATTTGCTCATTGTCTTTTGCTTTTTCTATTAATAATGCTTTTGTCATAAATGATGGAGTTTCTAATAATTTTTCTTCTGTATAATTATTAATATCTACAAGAATATATTTTGCAAATTCTATTGCTTTTTCTAGTATGCTTGTCACTTGTGTTTCATGGAATGTTTTTGATACATTCCATTTTTGTTTTCCTGTATATAAAATTATTGCATTTACTCTTGGGTATAAATAATCTTTCCTTTTACATTCTTTTTCATCTATTGCACTTTCTATTATTGCCATTTCATATTTTAAAATTCTAAATGGCATTCTATAATCTACTTTTGATTGATGTTCTATCAAGAAAAATTCATTTTTACCTTTTAATTTATATACTACATCTGCTTCTTCATTTTGCATTAAATTATTTATATAACTTGAATTATATTGTTCTATATCTTCTGGTTTTAAGTTTGTTTTTAGATGTTCGTTTAAAAATTTTATTACTTCTATTTTGTCTGATAATATTTTTCTAAATACTTTATCGTGTTCGTTATTTACTCTTTTTTCTTTATTATTTAGTTTTTCATATTTTTCTTCTTGTTCATGTAATGTAGTATTTTTAGCCTTTTGCATTTTTAGAAAGTGTTTATATTTTAAATAATCATAATATGTAAAAGTTGTTTCATTAGTTAGATTGATTTTATTATAATCTTTTGTTTTTCTTTTGTCAATATTAATCTGTGAATCAACTTCCAAATTTTATTCCTCCTTCTGCTTTTTATTTTTTAATTTAAAGGCATATATGGGACGAGTAATATAATTCCATAAATTTTTTTTTGAGGGATACCAGAAGAAGTCGTAGTTAAGAATACTATATGGTATATTTTCCGATTTCAATTTATTAATGGTTGATTGGCTAGCTAATTTCCCTAATGTGACATAAGGCCTTATTTTGCTTTTAAGTTCTTTAATTAAAGTGATTAATGCTTGGTCAGAGCCTCCTTCACCTACTGCTATGTATAAGACGTTAATCATTTTGATGGAACTTTATTGAATTTGGTTTATGACTTCTTTTGTTATGTGTATGGCATCTTTTTACGATGAACTATCTAATAATATTTTTTGGTAAAAGTACTACAAGTATTAAGACATATAATTCTATACCATATAAATTTGAAAAGGATTTTATTTCGCCACTTGCTATTTTTATAGGTCTCACGATAGAGCTTCATTTCTCTAAAAGCGCGTTTAAAGGGTGCCGATCCTTTAATGATATTTTTTATGCGTTTATATTCTTTCTTTTCTTGTATCGACTTTATACTTGATGGATTGAGTTCTCTGCTTTTTTTGTAGAATTCAATCTTTGATTGTGTGTCATTGGTATCATAAGCTAAAACAGGGAATGTATTGATGGTTTTATTGTATATTCTTGCATATTCATTAGCCATTTCTTTTACAGACTTCATTTCTTTTAAATAATGTCTGATATTCTCTTTTTTCTTTTGATATTCTCCTGCGATGTTTGATTTGACTGTTAAAATGAACTTAAAAATATCTTTTGCGGTACTGTGTATGGGGAAAATCCATCCTGCATCAATTGCTTTCACCCGTTCAGCTATAGCTCCTAAATCGAATGTGATTACAGGAATTTCAGCAATAAGGCTTTCTGATAAAGTATAGGAATATGTTTCTGGCCACATGGACATTAAACATACTAGTTTAATGTCGTTCTCAAGTAGTAGATTAGGTAGGTCTTTCTGTAAATATTCACCATGATAGATATAATTTTGTTTATTGGTGTTATATTTTTTATTTTCTGCCATTCCAAAGAGATGGATTGTTATCTCGGATTTTCTAGCTTCAGCTATTAACCCTTTTAAATATCTTAAACCTTTTTCTTCTGAAATCCCACCAATAAAAGCGATATTAAACTTTTCTTTTTTGTTTTTCTTTATGTTAGAATAATTCGATTCTTTGTTTGCTTGATTGTAGCCATGTTCTATTACGTCGATTGTTAGGTCTTTGTATATATCTAAAACAATATTCTTAGTATTGGAAGAGGGGACGATTATTTTCTTTGCTAATTTAAGATTCGAATAAAATTCTTTTCTCCATAACGGTATAAAATTAATATTCAGTTTAAACTTTTTTGATATGCATGAACTACATCCATTTTGGTTGTTATAATTACAAAGAAATGTTTCCTCGTCGAAGAGTTTTACCGAAGGACATATTGAATAAAAATCATGCATTGTATATATAAAGGGAACGTTCTTCTCTTGTGCCACTTTGAAAATATCCAAATACATGTTTCTTAAGTGATGGATATGGATTAAATCTATTCTTAGGGCCGTTATCAATCTCTCAATATCTTTCTTGAAAACATCATTATAAAGATTTAAAGCTGTATATTGAGAATACATGCCTAGAGAAACAGTAATTTCGTCAGATGAAAAATAAGAGGTTAGATAGTATCTGAAATCATCCACAGAATAATAGATTACATGAAAATTAAATTCCTTTCGCATGTTTCTAATTAAATCATGTACATGCAATGTTGTTCCGCCGATGTTCCTTTCGTTGATCGCTTTGAACTCATGTATTACAATCAGTACATTCTTTTTAGAATACATATCTGTGTTATAACGCACATTCAGTTGTATCTCTGAGATCGGATTTTGTTGAACAAAAGCTTCAGTGTTTGCAAAGCATACCGGGTATCTCTCTTTTAATATTTGTAGATGAGAGTTTATCAAATTGGTCTTTTCTTGAGTGAAAGATTGGGTTCCTTTATGATAAATATATGTGTTATCACATAATAAATGTCTATATCCAGCTTGTAAACATCTATATGAGAAATCATTTTCTTCCCCATATCCTTTTCCAAAAGTTTCTTCGTCGAATAGACCTAGATCGTCTATTGCCTCTCTTTTAATA
>ERZ826146.2385-NODE-2385-length-14248-cov-3.147256_pt1 | contig 14248 bp, 8 predicted proteins | sample MGYA00519857_ERZ826146 | MGnify/ENA primary metagenome ERZ826146 (study PRJEB31778, sample SAMEA3449222) | human gut metagenome | biome: human gut; feature: human-associated habitat; material: faeces | place: United Kingdom | collected 2010/2012 ...
CGGCTCGGTGAAGTCGATCGTGATCGTATCGCCCGGCTTGTCGTGGATCTGCCGGAAGTCGAACGAGACCAGCGCGAACGAACCGATCAGCAGCAGCGCGTAGACCGCCGTCGCAACCGTCGCCCACCTGCGGGGATTCCTGTTATTTGGATCGTAATAATACATAAAACCTGATTTTGGCGACGGCTGCCGCCGCCGGACGGCGTCCGTCAATTCGGCGCCGTCGCCAGAATTAACTTGTAATTGTTGTCCTTGGCGATATTCATCACCTTGACCGTCTCGCCCACGGCTACCGTCTCGTCGCAGTGCAGCGACACGGTGGCGTCCTTCTGTCCGTCGAGACGCGTCTTGAGCGCACGCTCCACGCCCTCGATCGAGCCGACCTCCTGCAGTTCGACGTAATAGCGGTACTTGCCGTGGCCCGCATCCTGTATCGAAACCGTGGTCATCGCCTTGTCCTTGAGCTGGTTAGAGCTTTTCGGCAGCATCAGCTTCAGGGCGTTGGGATTGATCAGCGTCGTAGCGATCAGCAGGAACAGCAGCAGCAGGAACATCAGGTCGGTCATCGACGATGCCGAGAAGGACTTATCGACCTTCGATCCGTGTTTAATTGCCATAGCGCGTTATTTTTGAACGGGTTGATTCAGAATGTCCATGAATGCGATCGAGTTGGCCTCCATCTGGAAAACCAGCTTCTCGATGCGCGCGACGAGGTAGTTGTAGCCGAAGTAGGCCGGGATGCCGACGATAAGACCCATCACGGTGGTCACCATCGCCACATACATACCGCTCGAAAGCAGTCCCAGATCCACCGTGCCGCCTGCGGCCGACATGTCCATGAAGGTCTGCACCATACCGAGCACCGTACCCAGAAAACCGATCATCGGCGCGCCGCCGGCGATCGTCGCCAGCGAGGGCAGTCCGTTTTCGAGTTTCGACACTTCGAGATTGGCCACATTCTCGATGGCCGACTGCACGTCGCTCATCGGACGACCGATCCGGCCGATACCCTTTTCGATCATACGGGCGATCGGCGTATTGGTTTTGCGGCAAAGATCGACCGCAGCGGCGACCTTGCCGTCCAAAATATAATCACGGATGCGGTTCATAAAATTCATATCGAACTCCGACGCCTTACGGATCGCCATGAAGCGCTCCACGAAGATAAAGATCGTGAGTCCTCCCAGAATCAACAAAACCCACATCAGCCATCCGCCGCTCATAAACAACTGCCAAAGTCCCATGCGGGTCTGCTCCGCGACAACAACCGCATCTGCGGTCTGCAACAAACTAATCATAATCTTTTTGAGTGAATTAAATTTATTTTATTCGAGTTTTACTTTTTCCGTATCAATCCCGCTCCATGTCGTATTCAGGCTCCGGCGGATCTTCCGGCAGAAGCAATTCCTGCCGTTGGGCCTCTTCCGCCGCACGCCGAGCCTGCTCCTCGCGGCGGGCCTGACGCTTTTTCTGACGTTTCTTGTTGGTGAAGCGGTCCCGAATACGCTGTTTCAGATCCTTGAAATTATTGAAATCCTCCTTATAGGAGATCCCGATACCGGTTTCCTGCAGGCCCTGGTTCTCGTCGAAACGATCGATGGTCTGCGTGAACGCCTTCAGACGCAGGTTGCCCGACTTGTCGATCAGCCACGTCACATGCGCTTCGCCCATGAAGTTGGAAACATTGTTGCTTACGGCCTGTTTGTTGTCGATGATGTAATTGCCATCGACCTCGACCAGCAGACGGTTGTTGATCAAATTGGTGGAGAAGCCGAAATCCACCTCGTCACCGGTCATTTCGGAGCCAGCCCGGTAGTTCAGGATGATCCGGTAATCATCTGTCGAAAACCAGTTGGTAAGCTGGTTGGTAAGCATCTCCAGACCCGTTGCCACACCGGAAGAAGCACCGATATTGGCACTGCCGGAATTGCTGAAAGTACCCAGTGCGACCAGCGAAATGAACTGCTGCGCTTGGGCTTCCTGCGTATTGAGCACGCTGGCCACCGCAGCCTGCGTTTCTATATCTGTAACGGGCACGACCACGCTGAAATCCAACTGCGGGTTGCTCAAACGACCGCCGATATGGATCTTACAATCGACCGGCACCGAACGGTCCGAAATCCGGGAACCGCTCTGGTCGTCGTCCGAAGAGGCGGTTACAGTGTTCAACAGAGGCTGCAACGACGTTTTGAGCTTATAGACGGCATTGATGTCGAGCCGCGCATCGACAGGCTCGCCCGTCCACTGAATCATCGAACCGCTCTCGATGATGAATTTCTTAGAAATGATATTCTGCAATGAGAAAAGAAAACTGCCTTCGATGAGCGTATAGTCGCCGTACATATTGAAGATACCGTTACCCGGATTGATATGCAGGTTGAGCATACCGTTGCCACGACCTTTCAGGGCACTGCCGACCGTCGGGTCGATCACCAGTTGGAAAGCGGTATTGTCCTGCACATTGAGAGCCATCGTAATATCCATCGTGCTGCCTGCGGCTTCCTTTTTACGCCCCTGCTGCTGGAAGAGCAGCTTCTTGCGCACCAGATAGTCGGTCGTATCGATCTGTTCAGGGGTGACGAACGTAACGAAATCGGCCGTTTTCGCATTCGACTGTCCCGACAGAGGCATATAAAATTCGGAATCGCCTTCGGTGGTAGCCACGATGTCCATTTTCACACCGCCCTTGCTGCCCGCGATCGTCGCCGAACCCGAAGCGAAAATCCGGCCGTAGAACAGGTCGTTATCCTTCGAAGTGGTATTGAGCACCATCAACTCTTTCGGCAGCACTTTCACCGAATAGGAGATATTGGACAAATGTTCCAGATTGAGGTCGATCGAGAAAAGGCCCTCGTTCTTCTCCGGATCGTACAGCGGCACGCCTTCGGCAATCAAATGATTGTTTTTAACCTCGATCACGGTCCGGGGCATCGTGTAGGTCACCTGCGTAAAATCCACCGTCGTGGTGAAATCGCGCACGGCGATCTGCCCGGAAAGGTTCGCCTCCTTACCGCTGCCGCGCAGGGCGATATCGACATCGGCATTGCCGCCGGTCCGCTCGACCACCCCCTTCAGCAGGGGATCGAGCGCCGAAAGTTCGACTGCGTCGAGGGTAGCCCGGGCGTAATAACGCTTTTGCGAAGGGGCGTAAAAACCACGAACGAGAGTATCGAGATTTTCCCGCTGCTGCACCAGAATACCCGCGCGGTTCTGTATGAAATCCCATCGGGACCGCAGCCAGATCGACGGAACGGCGAGATCGTTGATCGAAATGCTGTCCACAACGATATCGGCCTGCACCTCGCCGGCCCCGAGCACCGCTTTCATCGTCGCCGAACCGTTGGTACGACCGTCCACACGGTAGCCCATCGACGAGGTGAACTGCGAGAAGGGCGCCAACTCGAAATTATGCAGCGTCAATTGCACCGAATCCTGCAAACGACGCGATACGACGCCGTCGAGCAGCAGTTGCTGCCCGGCATTGACCATTCGAAAACGGTCGATTCGTATCCGGGAAGTATCTGCCGTAATACCGTCCGTATAGATATTCCAAGTCTTCTCTCCCCGGCTGATGTACGACGGCGTCAGCCGCAGATCGATCTGCCGGCCCGCAGGACCTCGTCCCCGGGCAAATTCCGAACGGAATCCGATCCGTCCGGAAACATCGCCGATAGTATCCGCGAAATCGGTAATCAGCTCCAGCTTGTTATCCTTGGCCCCTCCGCTCATTCCGACACGGCTCATGTGAAAACTGTTCAGATAAAGGTCCTCGGTCGAAGCCGCGAAAACGAGCGAGTCGCCCCGGTTATGGGCATCCAGATTCAGACGTGTCACCAGCATCCGGCCCCGCTCGATGTAATCCGAGGCCGCTTCGAACGAAAGTTTGTCGTTCGCCGGGTTGATCCGCAACAGCAACCGCGATCCGTCCGCGATCTGTAACCCGGGAGAAACGGCATTGACCAGCGGATTGATCTTCCGGACATTGACCGTAAGTTGGGAATATCCGTCAGCCAACTCTACCGTATCGGGATGCTGCGCCTGCCAGCCGGGACCGCCGTCAAGCGTCGGGACATAATCTCGGAAACGCTGTTGCAGGTAGGCGAACACCTCCTTGTAGGAGGTTTTCCCCTCGTAGTCGGCATCGACAAAATCGGAACGCAGACGAATAAACTTGTCCGACAAGCTGTTCCGACCCACGATCACAACGCTGTCGGCCGCAAGCTCGCGGTCGTTATAACGATAGGATACATCACGGACGAAGATTATTCCGTTCAGGTCGTCGAGCGTACGGCCGACGGCACGCGCAGCAATCCGGGCGGCAAGCACCGACACCGAATCGCGGCGATTCACCCCCAGAGCCGCCAGGTTCGCCTCCTCAAGGTCCAGCGCAAAATCGTAGCGGGGCCTCTGCTCATCGTTCAGGTCGAGCAGCCCTCTAAAATCGAACCGCAGATTCCTGTCCCGGGCTTCGATCAATCCGTTGAACTCCCGGTTCACCAGGTGCCCCTTCATACGGAGCGAATCGTAATCATATCCGTTGATCCCCAATCGCAGGATCTCGCCCGACACTTCGGCGTCGGAGTGTTCCGAGCTGAGTTCGCCGTTTACATGCACATTCAGAGAGAGGGGACCGAGCAGATCGTTTTCCAGCAACTCGCCCAGTTGCAGACTGGACGTTTTCACATCGCCCAGCACACCGCGACAGCCGTCGCGCAGCGAGCTCACCTGCAACAGGCAGGTCGCACCGCCGATCTCGGTCGCCAGCGCAGCATCCGCAGCAAAGGCCGTGAGCGTTCCGTCGAATTTGCCGGTAAGACCGATTTTGCCCGCATTTTTTGCAATACGCAGCACCTCGTCGGGCAAATTCTTGCCTGTGAGGGCAGCCGCCAGCCGATCGACATCCGCCGCCGAAGTCGTCAGTTCGGAAATGTCGGCCTTAAAATGCCCCTTTCCGACATCGGGCAGTCCCTGCGCCGCAAAATCGACCGACAGTTTCGTGTCGGCTCCCGTGCGGACCGAGCGCAGCGATCCCGACATATCGGCCACAGGGCCGCTCACATCAGCGTTCACGTCGGTCAGCGTCAGGTGCCAATCCTTCATTTTGGGCGAGAAATAGGCGATGTCGTCGGACGACAGCGTCGTATTGACGACCTGCGCCGTGATGTCCACCTCCTCGACGAAATTTTTGTAAAGGGCCCAGTCCAATCCGATCAATGAAAGCGAAGGCAACTCGATATTCGACTTCGCCGTCCGAATGTGTCCCTCCCGGATATCGATACAGCCGTTGGCGATGCAAAGACAGCCCGCCAGGTCTTCGACGACAAATCCGCTGCGCTCGCGCATCGCCAAACGCCCGATGTCGGTATGGATCACCGGACCGTCGATGGTGAAATTCTTCAGTTCGGCCCGGATGTCGATCAGGTGCATATCGGCGAAATCCACCCCGTACGACGGATTGCGGTGCTCCAGCCGTTCCATGCAGAAATCCAGCCCATCCGTTTCCAGACGCTCGATCTCCAGCCTGAATTTTCCCTCCGCCCGGGCCTTGTCCTTTTTGGAAAGTTTATCGACCACCTGCTTGATGTTCATCTCCCCGTCGGGAGTTTCGCGCAGGCAAAAACGGGCGTCCGACAATTCGGCCCGGCTGAAAACGAGCCCTCCCCCGAACAGGCCGAGGCTCTTGATCCGGGCATCCAGACGGCCGGCATAAAGCAACGTATCCCGTTGGAAATCCTCGACATAGAATCCGTCGAGCGAAACGCGGTAAAACAAGCCTATATCCACCCGGTCGATACTGATGCGGGTGCCGAGCTTGCGGGAGATTATTTCCGTCGCCTCCCGAGCGACGAAATTCTGAACGGCAGGAATCTCGAACAACAAGGCGACCAACAGAGGCAGAAAGATCAGCGCCAGCACGATCGCCGACACCATCTTGGCCAGTATGTTCACTATCCTGCGCATTATCCGACAAAACCGTTTTTAATAAATTGCAAATTTAAGCAAATTTCGGGATTTAACATCCGGCAGACCGGATATTTATCGTTAAAAATCACCGTTCGAAGAACTTGCCGCGAAGCCCTCCCGCAACGACCGGTAAAAATCCGCGTCCGGTACAATACAGAACCGCAAACCTGTTGCCAATCGCATTTCGGAGTTTTTCCGAAGCCCGGACAGAGACCCGAGATCGGCTGCCGCCCGAAATAAATACGGACATCGGCGAATCATTTCGGATTTTATTCCGTATCTTTGATTTTTATTCGGATAATTCCGCCTCGGAAAAACACAAATAAATTTGCTTTTGCGCTCGGCTTATTCGTATCTTTGACATAGTCTTGGATAGGATGTACCTCGGAAAAATGGGAACAAGTTCCCATTTTCTCTCGGCTTTCACTATCTTTGTAAAGTTTTTGCCACACAAAAATCACATGGACATTACCATTTTAGGCATAGAATCTTCCTGCGACGACACTTCGGCCGCAGTCATCCGCGACCGGACGCTCCTCTCGAACGTAATCGCCTCGCAGGCAGTGCACCAAAAATACGGCGGCGTGATCCCGGAACTAGCATCCCGGGCCCACCAGCAAAATATCGTCCCGGTAGTCGATACGGCCCTGAAAGAGGCCGGCGTGACGATCGACAAGATCGACGCGATCGCTTTCACGCGCGGCCCCGGCCTGCTGGGATCGCTCCTGGTGGGCGTATCGTTCGCCAAAGGACTCTCGATCTCCCACGACATTCCGCTGGTGGAGGTCAATCATCTGCAGGGGCACATCCTCTCCCACTTTCTGGACCTGCCCGACCGACAGCTTCCGCACCCCGACTTTCCGTTCCTCTGCCTGCTGGTCAGCGGAGGACATACCCAGATCGTAAAAGTGGACGGTCCGCTCGACATGCAGATCGTCGGCACGACGATCGACGACGCGGCGGGCGAAGCGTTCGACAAGTGCGCCAAAGTCATGGGGCTGCCCTATCCGGGCGGGCCGGTGATCGACAAACTGGCCAAGGAGGGCGATCCGCACGCGTTCCGCTTCGCCAAACCCCGCATCGAGGGTTTCGACTACTCGTTCTCGGGACTCAAAACCTCGTTCCTCTATACGTTGCGGGACGAAATGGCCGAAGATCCGAATTTCATCGAGAAAAACAAAGCCGACCTCTGCGCCTCGCTGCAGACGACCATCGTGGAAATTCTGCTCGACAAGCTCGTAAAAGCTTCCAAGGAGTACGGGATCCGCGACATCGCCATCGCAGGCGGCGTATCGGCCAATTCAGGGCTCCGCAACGGCATCACGGAGGAGGGAAGGAAACGGGGATGGCGCACCTTCCTGCCCGAATTCAAATTCACGACCGACAACGCCGCGATGATCGCCCTGGCAGGATACTACCGCTACATGAACGGCAATATCGCAACCCTGGACATCGCACCCGTGGCACGGCTCGAGGAGCTCGAACTGACCGTCGCACCGACAGCGGAACAATAACAGAAATACAAACTGTCCCGACCCTACATACAATATTTTTACGGACACCCGGGATCCAAAACTTACAAAAAGCTCCACTCTCCCCGCACAGAGCCGCCTTTCGGGAAAACCTGAAACCGATCGAAACATCCGCTCAAGGAGAACCTTACGAAAAAGCCGAATCGACAAACGATACGACACGATCGGCGGGCACGACGTACGGAGAGAAAGGAAAAATATAAATTCAAAGCAACTTTAACTATGAAAACATTGAAAATCGGCGATCTGCTGGCCCGTCTTCCCATCATTCAGGGCGGTATGGGCGTAGGCATCTCCCTCTCGGGACTCGCATCGGCCGTAGCCAATCAAGGCGGTGTGGGAGTGATCTCCTCGGCCGGACTGGGCGTCATCTACCGGGAACACTCCAAAGACTACAATACGGCAAGCATCTGGGGCCTGCGCGAAGAGCTGCGCAAAGCCCGTGAAAAGACCAAAGGCATCATCGGCGTCAATGTCATGGTGGCCATGTCCAACTTCGCAGACATGGTCAGAACGGCCATCGCAGAGAAGGCCGACATCATCTTCTCGGGGGCCGGTATGCCCCTCAACCTGCCGTCGTTCCTGACCAAAGGCAGCAAGACGAAGTTGGCTCCGATCGTTTCGTCGGCCCGAGCTGCCAAACTCATCTGCGAGAAATGGCTCGCCAACTACAAATACGTTCCCGACGCGATCGTGGTCGAGGGACCCAAGGCCGGCGGACACCTGGGCTACAAGCCGGAACAGATCACCGACGAACACTTCTCGCTGGAGCGGCTGCTGCCCGAAATCGTTTCGGAAGTTCGTCGTTTCGGCACGGCGCACGACACGCACATCCCGGTCATCGCAGCAGGCGGCATCTACACGGGCGAAGACATTTATCGCATCATGGAGCTGGGCGCCGACGGTGTCCAGATGGGCACGCGCTTCGTCACCACGGAGGAGTGCGACGCCTCGACGGAGTTCAAGCGGAGTTACATCGAAGCCTCTCAACAGGACATAGAGATCATCCAAAGTCCGGTGGGTATGCCGGGCCGGGCCATCCACAACTCTTTCCTGGAGCGGGTGAAACAAGGGTTGAAACAGCCCAAGAGCTGTCCGTTCAACTGCATCAAGACCTGCGACGTAACCCACAGCCCCTACTGCATCATCATGGCTCTCTACAACGCCTTCAAAGGCAACCTGTCGGCAGGATACGCTTTCGCCGGCGTCAATGCCTGGCGAGCCGAAAAGATCGAGAGCGTGAAAGAGCTGATGACGAACCTTATCGACGAATTCGACCGTTTCAGCCTGAAAAAACAGTTGGCGAAACTGAAAAAATAACGTTCGATAAAAGTACAAAATCCGTATGACACCTTCCGGTATTGCATGCCGAAAGGTGCTCATTTTCCCCTATCTCAATTTTTAGAACCTGCTCGAATTTTATGTAGAGATTATTTGAAAGCTGTTTTCGAGTAGATTCTTTTGGGGAGGTTGCGTAAATAGCGAACTATTTTCAGCACCTGCTGAAAGAAGATGCAGAAAAGAGGTTCAAAAAAGCCGAAACATTTTCTCTCGGCCAATGTCTAACTCATTTATAAAATTCAAAACAGACTCTTAAACGGAAATCGTCCGCCCCGGCTTTTTATACGGCGCAGACACACGAATCGATCTGCTCCCAATCCAATCTAAAAAGACGTAACACAATGAAAATATGAATAATAGTCTTTTATTTCCGCAATGAACAGAATACATGCGGTATAAAAAACGAAGCCGTTTGTTTTATCCTCCCCTCATTTTCACTACCTTTGCGCCACCATTTTTCAACCTTAAAATTAACCTTAAAATAAAAATTCGGAGATGATCGAATTCAGACCCGCACTTCTCACATCCCTGAAGCACTACTCCCGGGAGAAATTCACCGCCGACCTCATGGCCGGCATCATCGTCGGCATCGTGGCCCTGCCGCTGGCGATCGCCTTCGGCATCGCATCGGGCGTTTCACCGGAAAAAGGCATCATCACGGCCATCATCGCCGGCTTCCTCACATCGGCGCTCGGCGGCAGTCGCGTACAGATCGGCGGCCCCACAGGTGCATTCATCGTGATCGTCTATGGCATCATCCAACAGTACGGCATCGAGGGACTGACCGTCGCCACGATCATGGCGGGCGTATTCCTGATCCTGCTGGGACTCTTCCGCCTGGGGACGATCATCAAATTCATTCCCTACCCGATCGTCGTCGGTTTCACCAGCGGTATCGCCGTGACGATCTTCACCACGCAGATCAAGGATCTGTTCGGCCTCACGACCCCCGAAATGCCGGGCGACTTCGCCGGGAAGTGGATGGTCTACTTCCAGAATTTCGGGACGATCGACCTCTGGGCAACGGCCGTAGGCGTTATCAGCGTCGCCATCATCGCCCTCACGCCCCGCTTCTCGAAAAAGATACCCGGTTCGCTGATCGCTATCGTCGTTATGACGCTGGCCGTCTATCTGCTGAAACGCTACGCCGGAATCGACTCCGTCGAAACCATCGGCGACCGATTCACGATCAACTCCCAACTGCCCGACGCGGTCATCCCCGCCCTCTCATGGGAAGGGATGAAAGGACTGCTGCCCGCAGCTATCACCATCGCCGTACTGGGCGCCATCGAATCGCTGCTGTCGGCAACGGTCGCCGACGGCGTGACGGGGGACAAGCACAACTCCAACCAGGAACTCGTGGCCCAAGGTATCGCCAACGTGGTGACGCCTCTGTTCGGCGGCATTCCCGCCACCGGAGCCATCGCCCGCACGATGACCAATATCAACAACGGCGGCCGCACGCCGGTCGCAGGCGTCATCCATGCCGTCGTACTGCTGCTGATCTTCCTGTTCCTGATGCCGCTGGCGCAATATATCCCAATGGCCTGCCTGGCAGGCGTGCTGGTAGTGGTATCGTACAACATGAGCGAATGGCGCACGTTCCGGGCTCTGATGAAGAATCCCCGCTCGGATGTCGCGGTGCTGTTGGTCACCTTCCTGCTGACGGTCATCATCGACCTGACGGTGGCCATCGAAGTCGGACTGGTACTCGCCTGCCTGCTCTTCATGCGGCGCGTGATGGAAACTACCGACATCTCGGTCATCCGCAACGAAATAGACCCCGGTAAGGAGTCGGACCTCGAGTCGCACGAAGAGCACCTCATCATCCCCCGAGGCGTCGAAGTATATGAAATCGACGGTCCCTACTTCTTCGGCATCGCCAACAAATTCGAGGAACAGATGGTGCAGCTCGGCGACCACGCACAGGTGCGGATCATCCGTATGCGAAAGGTCCCCTTCATCGACTCGACGGGCATCCATAACCTCACGAACCTCTGCCGCATATCGCAACAGGAAAATACCCGCATCATCCTTTCGGGCGTCAATCCCAAAGTACACGAAGTCCTGCACAAAGCGGGATTCTACTCCCTGCTGGGCGAGGAAAACATCTGCCCGAATATCAATGCGGCGCTCCGACGGGCCAAAGAAATAGTGCAAGACCCACAGGAAAAATAATCCTTCGAGAAACAGCCGACTCCGAGAACGAAATATCCCCGTACCCTTTTGCAGGGTACGGGGATATTTCGTTCTCGGCACCGCCCGCCCACAGGCAGGAATATCAGGGTAGTGCCGCAATCGTTTCAAAAGCCTCTCTCCAGACAGCATTTTTCCTGTACACCTCCACACTGCCGGCAGGTACATAAAGAATTTTAGCAGGAAAGCCGAAATTATCTTTCCCTAGCTCCGGCGGAATAACGGCCAGACAGGTAACGACAGCCATATCAAGATAACTTGGAAAAGCTCCTGTTTCAATCACCGTCACGCCATCGGGAATAGTTACATCCGTCAATTTATGACACTGCGAAAAAGCCCCGCCACAAATAGTTTGCAAACTCCCCGGCATGATAACACACGTTAGATTATGACATCGAGCAAAAGCGCTGCTCGGAATAGTCGTTACCCCCTCGGGAATACAGACGCTCTGAAGACTTTCATTCTCGTAGAATGCCCATTCACCGAACCTCACCATACGGTCAGGGAAGGTGATACGCTTCAAACTCTGACAATGCCAGAAAGCCCAATCTCCCATACTTGTCACACTTTCCGGAATAACAACTTCCGTCACAAAGCTGCATAACATAAATGCATAATCTCCGATGCGGGTCACACCTTCGCCAATCGTCAAGGAGGAAATCCTGTTCACATGCGGATACCAAGGCGGAGTTTCCGAAGTACCTCCATCTCTATAATCGGGCATAGGTCCTTCCCCGGTAATCGTCAGGACACCATCCTCCGTCAAAGTCCATGTAAGCTCCCCGGTCGTTCCCCCAAAAATCACCGCCGCCGAATCGCTGCCATCGCAAGAAGATAACCCTACAGGAAACAGCAGGCAAAAACACAAAGACCAAAATAAAAATCTTCTCATAAGCTGAAAATCATTAAATCCCCCTAAAAACAGTTCGTCCAATAAAACAATTCGACATAAATATATAAAAAATTATTCAAAGAGCGCCTATTCGGCAATATTTGCCATGGTGATTGATTATACGATTTAGTGTATCCCCCAGGATTTATCAGGATTTAGTTCGTCATCGCCTCATTTTCTTTACAGCGACAATCACGCCCCAAGCCCCATAATATCGCCCTACTAATCTCTTTATCAACGATGTACTTCGTCATAGCATACAATAACCACAAAATACATCCGTAGCAAACATGCTTGATCATCATCGGTGGTCGCTGCTCTATGCCCTGCTCCTCCTTATCCTTTATATGAAAATCGATTTTTACAAAGACTTTTAATCCAAAGCGTTATATGACAAAGGTAATGACGGGCCGACGGTCGCCGGCACAATTCGTATGTTTTTCAACTTCCCAAAACACCTTCCCTACCGGGACCGAAAGAGATTTCAGACCAGAACCGATCAACACGTCCACGACACACCAACGGGTTCTCTCTCCCGCACCACACAAACCTCAATCGCGAATACACACGATCCGCAATCTATCGCCTACATAAATTTAACGCTTTTAATACGGGTGTCCCGCCCGGCGATTTCACGTTCGACGAGGCCCGTCACCACATCTGCGGCATCGTGCCAGCGGTTAGCACGGAATTTCCGCAATTTTGACACTTCCAGCGATCTTCTATCATACAATCGAATTTCTTGCTGACAGGCGCCGATTAGCCGATTTACAAAAAAGAAAGCGTGGAACTGCAATATCTGTTTTGAAAATAGGGAAAAGAAGTAAGAATTGAAAAGAAAAGCATAACAAAAGCAAATATAACAACTAATTTACAGTGCTTTATGTGGTATCAGTTTCGGGATTGACTTCTTAATTTGTTTTAATCCGTTTCAAGTTTCTTCGGGATATATGGGAACATATATGGGAATTTATATACCTTTGCGATATGAACCAAAAACGCATTGCCGATGAAAGTTTCCGTCTATCTGAAAAAGTGTTCCTCTACGACCTCGAACATCTGTTTCCGTGTCCGTGAGAAGAATGTGGATATAAAGGTGGTTTCGTCTCTTACAGTTCATGACAAGTACTGGGATGCAGATACCCTAAGTTATAAACGCACGACAGCCGTACCTGCCACCGACCAAAAACGCCTGCCCGAACAGATTGCCGCCATTATCGAGAAAGTGGAGAAGACCTTTTCGGACAAGGCGGACAGCAAATGGCTGAAGCAGGTTATCGAAGATGTGCTGTATCCTGCCCGTGCCTTCGAACGCAACCATCCGAACCTGCTCTACCGTGTTCATGAATATCTGGAGAAGTACGAAGGGGCTGATAGAACCAAAGAGCATATCATACGTTTTGAGCGTAAGATGTCCCGCTATCACGACTACCAACGTGAAATACTGGGCAATCGTGACTTCACGCTCTTTGTGGAGACTGTCACACTGGAACAGATGAACGGTTTCCGGGATTATGTCGCGAATGAGTACCTGCTGCGTCAGGAGCATCCTGAGTTCTATGTTCCCCGTATGCTTATCAACCACAAACCCAAGCCGCTTTCCAACACGACCGTCATCAACATCATGAACTTCTTCTGTACATTCCTGCACTGGTGCAAGAGGATGAAGTATTCCGACAACGAGGTGTATGCACTTTACGGCTGCAAGGAACCGACATACGGGAACCCGTTCTACCTTACTTCGGAGGAAAGGAATGTCCTGTACGATGCGGATTTGAGTGACAATCCTAAACTGGCGGTCATCCGGGATATATTCGTGTTCCACTGCTATATCGGCTGTCGCGTCGGAGACCTTTACCGGCTGACAAGGGAAAACATCAAGGACGGCTTTCTGGAATATATGCCACAGAAAACGAAAAAGTGTCAGGTAAAGACAGTCAGAGTCCCCTTGCACGAAAAGGCCTTGAAGATACTGGAACGCTATGATGTAAACGCGGACAGGCTGTTTCCTTTCAAGCCCATACATACCTATAATCTTGGCATACGAGAACTTTTGAAGTATTGCGGCATTGACCGTATGGTCACCATCCTTGACACGCACGGCTATAATACCGTACAAAAACCATTGTATGAAATCGCCAGCAGCCATACGGCACGCAAGACCTTTGTAGGCAACCTGTACAAACAGGTCCCCGATCCGAATCTGATCGCTTCCCTGTCGGGACACGTGGAAGGAAGCCGGGCGTTCAGGCGATACCGCACCATAGACGATGACATGAAGCGAAAACTGGTAGAAATGATAAACTAAGGAGGAAATATATAT
>ERZ826146.2392-NODE-2392-length-14211-cov-3.143049_pt1 | contig 14211 bp, 15 predicted proteins | sample MGYA00519857_ERZ826146 | MGnify/ENA primary metagenome ERZ826146 (study PRJEB31778, sample SAMEA3449222) | human gut metagenome | biome: human gut; feature: human-associated habitat; material: faeces | place: United Kingdom | collected 2010/2012 ...
TTACGTAGCTGCTCATTACCTGGACCCAGAGGTCTCATTCATTCTTGACATCGGTGGGCAAGACATGAAAGCCATCTTCGTTCATCAGGGAATCATCGACCGGATTGAAATCAACGAAGCCTGCTCTTCCGGATGCGGCTCTTTCATCGAGACATTTGCCCACACACTGGGATATACAGCTCAAGAATTCTCACAGGCTGCCTGCCGTGCTTCCGAGCCCTGCGATTTAGGATCCAGATGTACTGTTTTTATGAACTCAAAAGTAAAACAAGTCCTGCGGGAAGGCGCAACCATAGATGACATCGCAGCCGGACTGGCTTATTCCGTGATGAAAAACTGCCTGTATAAGGTCCTGAAATTAAAAGATGCAGCCGAACTTGGCAACCACATTGTAGTACAAGGAGGAACCATGCGAAACGATGCCGTAGTACGTGCCCTGGAACGATTGACCGGAACAGAAGTCATCCGGTGTAACAAACCAGAACTGATGGGAGCTTTCGGTTGTGCTTTATATGCCCGCCGCCACAGCCAGACTTCACTCTCGCTAGAAGATATTCTTTCAAAAGCCCATTATACGACTCACACCCTGCATTGCAAAGGATGCGACAACCACTGCCAAGTGTTCCGCTATCGATTCGACAACGGAAAGAATTATTACTCTGGTAATCGATGTGAAAAAATTTTCACAAACGGTTCCAAGGAAGAAGCCGGTGAAAACGCATATCACTTCAAGAACCAGCAACTGTTTCAACGCACTCAGTTTGAAGTCCCGACTCCCCGAATGACCATCGGTATCCCCAGAAGCCTGAATATGTATGAGGATTTTCCTTTCTGGCACACTCTGTTCACAACATGTGGCATACGGGTCTTGCTATCTGGAAAGTCAGACTTTAAAGATTACGAACAGAATGCCCGGAAAGTCATGTCCGACAATATCTGCTTCCCAGCCAAACTGGTACATGCTCATATACAACAATTAATAGACCAAAAAGTAGACCGAATCTTCATGCCTTTCGTCATTTTCGAGAAGAAAGGCAATGAACAAAACAGCTACAACTGCCCCATCGTGACTGGATATGCAGAAGTTATCAAAAGTGTACAAAACATGGGAATCCCCATCGACTCGCCATCCATCTCCTTCAAAGAAAGAGATTTGCTATATACACAATGTGCCTGTTACCTGAAAGAACTGGGAGTGGAAGAATCCTGTATCCGAAAAGCCTTTGCTCAAGCAGAGCAAGCACAAGACAAATTCCAGCAGTCACTGACCAAGTATAATCTGCAATTGCTGGAAAAAGCCCGGAAACAACATCATCCGATAATTCTTCTGGCCGGACGACCTTATCATACCGACATGCTGATTCAACATAAAATTTCCGATATACTGGCAGACATGGGAATCGATGTCATCACAGACGACATCGTACGTAACTTGCCTCAAGACATGAATCATACGCATTTTTTGGCACAATGGTCTTATCCCAACCGGATTCTGAAAGCTGCACAATGGTGTGCTACACAAGGGACAGACGTGCAGTTCATCGAAATGACGTCTTTCGGATGCGGACCTGATGCTTTTCTAACAGACGAAGTTCGCGACATACTGATTCGAAAAGGAAAGCCCTTCACCCTTCTCAAACTGGACGACATCAGCAACGTGGGCTCCATGAAACTCCGTATCCGTTCACTGACAGAAAGTATGAAGCTCTTTCATGAAACTGAAATGGACAGAAAGGAAACACCTGTTTCCACGACTCCTGTAGTCAGTGAGAGTGACCTTCGTCACAAAAAAATTCTGTTGCCGTTCTTCACGCCATTCATTTCTCCACTAATTCCCGCCATCATGCATTTAGCCGGATACGACACGGAGAACCTGGCACTCAGTAATACGGAATCGTGTGAATGGGGATTGAAGTATGCCAACAATGAGGTATGCTATCCAGCTACCTTGATTGTGGGCGATGTCATCAAAGCTTTCAAGAGCGGAAAATACAACCCGGAACAGACCATCGTCGCCATGACCCAAACCGGCGGGCAGTGTCGTGCCAGCAATTACCTGCCGCTCATCTAGAAAGCATTGGAAGAAGCAGGCTATCCGTCCACCCCGGTCATATCATTGACTTTCGGACGTTCGATGGAAACCGGGCAGCCCGGTTTCAAGATAAACTGGATAAAAATCTTGCCGGTAGCGCTCCGCAGTATTCTTTACAGTGACTGCATCGCTAAATTCTATTACGCGGCTGCCGTGCGTGAGAAGGAACCCGGACAGGCTAAACTACTTCGGGATAAATACCTGAAGCAGGCCGAAAAACTGCTACTGGCCAGCCGGAGCAAAGAATTATGGAAGCTGATGTCGCAGGCCGCCGAAGAATTCAATTCCATTTCCCGCAACATCGACTGTCCCAAAGTGGGAGTGGTAGGAGAAATTTTCCTGAAATTCAACCCTTTCGCACAGAAAAACGTCATTGAGTGGCTGACGGAACAGGGCATTGAAGTGGTACCTTCCGTCCTGACCGATTTCTTCATGCAAAACTTCGTCAACCGGAAAGCCCGGATAGAATCGCATATTCAGAAAGAAACACTCCCCGTTTTCGTCTACAAGTCGGCCTACCTGCTAATCAAGAAACAGATTGAAAAAGCCAACCGGATTGGAAAGGAATTCCGCTACTTCGTCCCCTTCAAGGACATCTTTGAAGAAGCAGAGGAAGCCCAGAAGGTTATCTCATTAAACGCTCAATTCGGCGAAGGCTGGCTGCTTCCGGCAGAAATCATGTCGTATGCCCGCCAAGGAATCTACAATGTGGTCAGCCTGCAACCTTTTGGCTGTATTGCCAACCACATCGTATCGAAAGGCATAGAAAAACGTATCAAACATTTCTACCCCGAAATGAACATCCTTTCCCTGGATTTTGACAGCGGAGTCAGTGACGTCAACGTTACCAACCGCCTGCTATTGTTCATTGACCACTTAAAATAACGAATACCATGACTGAAGAAAAAAAACTCAACCTAGAAAACAAAATTCTGCAAACTGCCAAATCCTTGTTCATGGAAAAAGGCTACTCTGATACCAGCATGAGCGAGATTGCCGAACGAGTAGGCATCAATCGTCCGGGATTACATTATTATTTCAGAACAAAAGATAAAATGTTTCATGCTGTCTTCGGCATGATTATCCAATCCATCATCCCCCAGCTCCAAAACATCATACAACAAAAGGACCGGTCCTTTCCTGAACGGATTGAACAAGTAGTAGACGTGTATTACCGCATGTGGCTGCAGAATCCTTATCTGCCATTGTTCGTAGTAAGGGAAATGCACCGCGACATGAACTTTATGCTTACAGCTTTCCAAAACTTAAACATATCCCATTTCTTTGAAAATCTGAAAGACTGCCTACAGGAAGAGATGAACAGTGGAAAACTACGGAAAGTACCATCACGCATGGTTTTTTTCACATTCTACAGCGCACTGATATTTCCCTTTATTTCACGCAATCTGGTGAATACGACTATGCTGGATGAAGATGAAAACTTCGAAGATTTACTGACAGAATGGAAACCCTACATTGTCCGTCAGATGGTAAATCTCTTATGCATATCAGAATAAGAAAAAGACTCTCTTTCACGTTGTTTTTCACCTTGCTGAAAGAGAGTCTTTCTGCTTCATTCATCTTGATGTGGTAATACTTCCAATACTTTCACCGCAACTTTCGAAGCTGCCTCAACCAACTGCACAAGTGCCAAACTCCCAATACCTCAAAGAAAAGGCCTGTCTGGAAATGGCATATTCCCCAATGAGTATTTCCAGTCCCTTTCAATGTCAGAAGCATAATTCCGGAAACCACAGTCAGCAAATACATAACAGAAAGAAAGCAGGTCACTTTACTGTGCCTTCCAAAACCTTTCCCCAAATTCCGATACCATCCCCAATGCGCTTTTATATGTATCCAAGAACATACTAAAAACGACCAGGTACACAACAGATGCACAGCTGTCCATAACCGATTTCCTTGCAGCCACATGCCATGTCCGACGGCATGCATACTCAAGCCGCTAAGCAGTGTCAGCAGAAACAAACACCTCAACGTAATGTCAGTGCGATAAAGCCACTTTCTATTCATATTCTTTCCTTTTTAGAATTGCCTGATGCCGACAAACCTTCATACATTCAGACAACCGATACAACGGTCAGTATTCCTGATTACAGCATGCTTGTGCCACAACAGTTGAATTTTACCTATCACCTGCTCAGGGCATACTTTCATGCAGTCAATACACCCTATACACCGATGAGCATCAAGCTGAGTGTATTCCGTCTGGTATCGCCTATGACTTTCTCTACATACAATCGAAGTAATTCTTTGAAGGCAATGGTATGCTCTATATACCGATGCAGGTAGTTTTGGAGAGGCAAATTCCCCCGCATGGCATAGCCCACAAGCTCCAGAATGGAAAGCGCAAGACGCTGAATAAATGATTTGAACATCTCTTTGTCTTTTTCTCTTTCAGCCAACATACGGAATAACTACTCCATATCTCTCCGCAGTGAAACGGGCAACATAACGGTTTGAGAACTTAATATATATTGCCCAAAGACTCTTTTCTGAATTTCCTCCACAAACGTGCTGTCCACAAAGAGAACATAGGCTGACAGACCTGAAGAATTTAGAAATTCATATACCTGTCCAGGCTGTGTCATCATTACTGTCCCTGCGGTTATCTGATAAGTCTTAAAGTCAATACATATCTCATACTCACCAGCTTCCACAAAACCAAACATATAATAATCGTCCTGATGCGTATACGTCACAGGGGTATCTTGCGACACACCTGGCAAAAATCGGCGAAGATAAATTCCCATTTCCGAAAGATTGGAAACTTTATGCTGAGGTAACTTTGACACTTTTCTCCTAAAGATTAAATCTATTTCACGAACTTGTAAAAATACTAAATTCTTCAAATCTTCCCATTTTATTGAACCTTTTCCGCTCCTATTTGTTTTCTATACAATTACCATAAATATTTATATTTACTCACTACCCACAAACGAGAAAACTAGTTAAGAAAACTTACCTTGAAACCATTGCGTCTGAGCAAGCTATTCTTCCCCTATCAATACAATTACAATTTCAATAAACCTCCGTACACTATCTTACTAACAGTGAGTAAATTATTCTCCAAAGATATAATAAAAAAATTCATTAACCATACCTAAACAAACATCATGAAAACAAACCAGATTTTACAACTGATACTTATCTGTATCATTTTTCCCTTATCTGCATGCTCGGTCTCTCACACGCATGACGGAACCTACGAAGGTATACTGCCGGCTGCAGATTGTCCCGGCATTTACATCATGCTGACAATCGATGGAAACAAATACGAACTGCTGGAAAAGTATCTTACACGGCCTGAAACATTTGTTACTTATGGAGATATCAAACAACAAGGACAAACGCTTCATTTGGACAATCAAATGGAATTTACATGTGATTCCAATCACCTGTCATATAAAAATATAAGTTTAAGACAAGTTTCTACCCAAAACTCACTACCTGAGATTTTCATCTCACAGTCACTCAAGGAAAACCAAAGCGGAGAAGATGCCCTTCTCAAAGTATACAGCCGGAAAGGAAAGCAGTTTGCTGATTTTTATTTCAGAGATAACAAATACAACTTGGAGGAGAGTTCACAAAATGATTCCATAAAAGAATATGCCGATGCAGGAAAACACATAAAGCTTTCTCTACCTGTACCACGGCTTTCTTCATTACAAGAACTGACTTTCAAGAATGATACTGCTGCATACACCTTTACCCTATTGACACCTTGCAACAATATCTACCGTATAACTGATGAAAAGGAGGAAAATGTTCTTCCAAACATATTGGACGTCATCTATTACAATGACGGACAACAGGCCTTTGTAAAACTGCTTCATTCCACGCTTTCAAACTGTTATACACTACCTCAGACTGAAGCTTCCGCCAAGACGGCAATCTATACAGACGGACAAACAGAATGGCAACTTCTGAATCATCGCAATGCGGTATTGATTACCAATCATCAGAAATATGAATACATAGAAGAATAAATAAAATAGAGAAATAATAAATCTAAACAACAAAGACTATGATACAAATCATACTTGAATACCTAATCGTAAGCATTATTTGCTTTTTCTTTACCCTCATATCCATTTATCGGGCTCCCACAGATATTGAACTTTGGGGAAAAGAAACAGACTAAACCTGCCAGTAAGAACGACTCAATTCATAAATACCCCCAATAGTTTTACGTGTAACTTTGGGGGTAATTTTACTTAATTTAATTGATATGAATTCAATGTAAATGAATAAAAATCCTTGCTGACAGCTGAAATAAAACAAAGAATTCTTTACCCAAAAGTATCACAAAATTATTCTTACTCATTTCTATTTCATTCTTTTGGGGAGTGAAAAATATGGCTTTACACTTCCTCAAAACCCTTCATTCAGTATTCTTTACTGATTGTCCATATTCAACCGCGACATTTCCGTCTCGGCCGCACTCTGATTCTTCATCTTCTTTTCCGTGCGGAAGCGATAAGTAATCGTGAAACCGACTTTTCGGGTTTCCTCCTTTCCGACACTGTGCATGATAATATCATTCAGACGGGCTGAAGCACGCGTATTGTTCTTATTGAAAATGTCGTAAGCATCCAATGAAAGTTGAAGCTTGTCTTTCAGGAACGATTTCTTCAAACTCAAGTTGAAGGAGGTATAACTCTTCGCTTCGTACAACTGATAATAGCCTCTGGAACCATAATTAAAATCAGCAGACAACAGGAATCCGGAAGGAAGTGTGAAACTGTTGTTGAAGTTCACCATCACCAATGGACGCCCGGCTTTTAGGACACTTTCGTTCGGCCCCGGATAACTGAAGAAGGTCTTCATGCAGGTCAGCGTAAGCGAAGGCATCCACCACTTCACTGGATATTGCATATTTACCATACCCGTCAGATTATGCATTTTATCAAAATTATCCATGCTGTTTACTGTCACCGCCGAGTTTCCCGGCATACTGTAAAATGCCCATATTAAAGGATGATGTATATTGTTATAATTCAAGTTTATAAGTAGGAACTTGTAAAACAGCATATAGTTCAGGTCATGAGTTATTGCCTGTTTCAGATATAGGTTTCCTTTCCGATAAGTGAAACGGTCGGTATAGACGGCATTGTCGTTCATCTCTCCAAAAGGAGGTCGTTCTGTATGAATGGAGTAACTGAACGACTGCTGTAGGTTCTGCGTGTTATAACTGAGCGAAACAGAAGGCAGGAAATTATGATAGTTCTGATTCTGACGCTTTCCGGTATAAGTTTCCTTTAAGTCACTGCGAAGAAATTCATATCGGAACCCAGCCCCTATCGAAAGGTTTCTCCAGGAGAAATCGTATGCCAGAAAAAGCGAATTCTTCAGTTCCATATTTTTTGTCCTTCCATTATTCAGGGCACGTACATTTTCGATGTAGTTCGTTCCGCTTGTATGACTGAAATCATAACCGAAGCTGATGGTTCCTACTTTCTCGATATCATACGAGAGGCGGAGCTTGGCAGCGAACAAATCCCACACAGCTTTACTATAATAATTCAATGAAGTTTCCGAACGGTCACTTTCCCATTCACGGATATAGCCGTCGCCTTGGTCTGTTTTACGGATATAGTCTCCGTAGGTATTTATTTTCCAACCATTTTCCCAGTCGTTCACGTAATACAGATTGAGGTGGTGACTGATTGATTTTCCGGATACGTCCCTGTGGTTCTTCATGAACGTGGAGGTTCCACGGTCCGGTATCATGGAAAGGGTGTCATTGGAAAAGGTACTGTTTTGACTGTACTTGCCCACATACTTCAGTCCGATTTCCGACTCGGGTGAGAAATGATAGGAAACCCCTCCCATATAGGTATGGCTTTCATTAAAAATCTGTTTTGCGCTCAGTTGGGTCAGGTTCCAGACAGTGTCACTTTGTGTCTGCTGGTAAACGTCAAGCGCTGAATTGTTTTTTCCCCGGTTGTAATTGTAGGAGAAAAAGAAATCCCAGTTCTTGTAATTGTAACTGCCATTTATATGATAGTTCTGTTTGAAATGGTTTCCCTGCTGCAGATTGCCCCTTACATTGAAAGCAAATCCATCCCCCAACCGTTTGGTCTTTATTTCGATGACGGCACGCTGCTCCGAATTGTATCGTATACTCGGATTCATAATCAGTTTTACGGAACGAATCTCATCGACAGACAGATTATCCAGTTCGGTCTGGTCCATCACTTCCCTGCCGTTAATGTAATAGACAGGACTTCCTTTCCCAATCACTTCAACGGAGTTTCCTCTTTGTTGTATACCCGGAATCTTGCAGAGCAGGTCGTTCAGGTTGGTTTGTTTGGCAAGAATGGTATTCTCCACATCGGCCAACAGCCCGTCACGGTCCAGTTTGAATGGCTTCCGATACGCGGTGACTTCCACTTCTTTCAGCGTGGTCTGTGAGGCTTCCATCCGAACCACCGGCAGCGTACGGTCGGCATTGACCTGCATTTTCTTATACAGTGTTTTGTAACCCAGATAAGAATAACGGATAATATAATTTCCCTCCACAAGCGATGTGCTGTATATCCCGCAAGAATCGGATACCGCTCCGCTGACAAGGGTACTGTCCGCCTGATTCAAAAAGGCCACATTTACCATCGGCATCACTGCATTTTCTGGGTCCATGATTTTTCCTTTTACAACATACTGGCTGTAAGCCGGCAGCAAAACCCAACAGGCTATTATAGCTAAAAATAGTTTTTTCATTAGTCAAGTTTATACAATAAATTCAGTCAAAAACTGTAGTTCAAAATACATTATCTTCCGAAGCGTGAAGAATCCACTTCTTTTATTTTACATTTGATATCAAACGTATTCTTAATGTCTCATGCCCCCGATTAATAAGCGTCCGAAATGTTGAAATAGCCTTTTGCATTACCTCCCACAGGCTTTTGTGCTCTAAAGGTCCAATGACATGAGGTATCCTTAGTATCTGTAAACCACCAATATCGCTTTATACAACCCGCCGTATTGCTATTTCCATAAATTGTAAAAGCAGGTCCGTATGAAGAGGAACCCGTCTCACAAACTATGGCTGTGCTCCAATATCCATCACAAGATGTAACGCAAAAATCACTGCTCACCTCCTCAGTGGCCTCAAAACTCTTGCTATACTCAAACCAATTTCCATACGCAAAAGACATCTTTCCTGCATACGCACGTTCTGTTCTTTTTAATTCCGATTCGGGAACATACAAGTCCAAGAACTTTATTTGCGACTTGTCAATATTGGCAGTGAATGATTTGAAGCCATGCATATTATTCAATGTAAGTGTTACCACTTTACCGTCTTTAATGTCCTCCTCTATATTTTTATTAATGGACTCTATGCCTTTTAAAGCACGTATCACATTCTTTTCCGTTAAATTGTGCTCTAGCATTATTTCATCAGTTATTATAACTGAATAACAATTATTTACCGTATCAATTGTGGTGTAATTATTTATAACCGCAGCCTCTTGTTCATAGGTTAACGGCATAATAATCTTTTCTTCATCAAATTCTTTCTTGCAACCCACCAATGCAAACACAAATGCAAAACTTAATAATAGCTTCTTCATGACTAAACTTAATTTGAGGTTTTAAATAACAAAACAATACATACAAATTGAATTCTGTAACCAGGCAATCCATACCCATAATTATCAGACCATCAATCTTTAACCATTGGAACACTTACTATCCCTTTATTACACTCTTTATCTCCCACAACCTTAAATCCCAAGGATTGATAGAAGGGGACAGCATACGTTGAAGAATTGACCGATATCCTGGTAAATTTGTAATATTCCATCATATAGTTAAAAAGAGAGTTTCCTATCCCTTGCCGATGGTATTGCTTCTGTACAAAGAAAAGCGATATATGTTGCTTTTCTCTGTGGATACCAATAATACCTATTAACCTCCCATTATCAAAAGCCCCATATATATCAAGTTCAGCCATCAGCGAGATATCATATATAAAACGCTTGAAAGCTTCAATTCCTGCTTGGGTAAGATCATTATTTCCACACTCCATGTAAACCTGATATGAGAGATTTGCAGCGTTATCATATTCTGCTGTTGTCAGCTTCCTTATAAAAAGTCCAAGACATGAGAAAATCAACCGTTTCATAATTTTAGGTATTTATTATTTGTAAAATAATTCACTCCAAAAACGGGAAAGCCTTTTATCTAAGTAGACCATATTTTCTGCAAATGTACAAACCCAAACCAGCACAATTCTCAAACTAGTTTGAGAATTAGGCTGAGATAAGTGGGGGGCATATTCAAGTAAGGAGCCACTCTTTAAACGTAATATTTTGCAGAATCTCAGGACATCTTTTCAACGTATATCTTTCTTGATAACTATTTCAACCTATTATAAAACAATGACCTGATATATTGAACAATATCTTTGGACCTTATATGATGCTTTGCTGATATGATAGAAAAACTTACCACCCATAGTAATATAAAGATATTGATGTACAAGTCTTTAGTTTAGATTGAAAATTGGTTTTGAAATTTATAGTTATGTATTTACGTGACTTTTCACTATTGTTTGTTTTATTCATATTCTCCTTTAAAATGATAAACAAGGCGAGGAAAGTCATCGTATTTCTTTCCGTCTACCCATAACTCCAAAGGTGACATATTGAACATCATAAAATTCATATAAGTCACTGCATCACCTCCATAGTTCATGGAAAACACAATCCGAATGTCAGCAGACGTATCGTGTTCACCTAAGATATTGACATCTTTTGGATGCAATACGAAGCTAATGGTACCAGAATCCCATTGTAAAAATTCATATCCGGCAACGACAGATACTTCGCCTATCTCACGCAAACGGTCCGACAAGTTTTTGTCTGAAATCAATTCCGATAGGGGCTGTAATGTCATATTGAACCGAAGTGAATCGCGTGAAACAGCTACTACATTCTGCAATTCAGTTATATTAGAACCTTGATAATAGGCTACTTGTACAGTGCCATGATAAGTTCCTTTCAGATCGAACAGCATCTGTTGTATCGCTTCACTAGAAAAAACCTCTTCGTCTTTGTTGCAACTTGTAAGGCTAAGCACACCAAGAAATAATACTAGTATTCCAAATAAATTCTTTGTTCTCATAAATCTTCATTTAAGATTTAAATCATTTGTTCCCTTTTCTATTGATATATTGCTTACTTACAACCTCTTGACTTATCAGTTTTCCATCTTGAAAAACAAAAGCTGTTGTCAAGGTATACCATTCTTGGTCGTAAAGGCTTTCTTGATATAGCATCCGTTCAACAGGACGATTATATCTGTCTGTTATCATTTCCTTTGCGTATGGTTCTCCAAAAAGTTTCAAGAAATCCTTCTTGCTCATTCCTATCTCAATCTTTTCTGAAGTATATTTACTATTTTGTACTCCTAACAAAGAAGCACAACCAACAAATATAATACTGAAAAACAGCAAAGTAATTGTTTTAAATTTCATATTATTCTGATTATAAATTATTTTTTCATACTTTCTTCCAATATACATTTCTACAAATATACAAGATCAAACCGGCACAACTCTCAAACTAGTTTGAGAGTTGCAAACAAAACCATATTCTATCATTCACCCCACAAGAAAACTTTGCAAATAGCCATTGACAGTATCCCTTATCAACTTTGTCAATAATCATGCAGAATACTATATCTATAAACATAACCATACTACTCATACTTTAATTATACGGTAATTTTGCGGATGTAAAGTACAGAAGAAAAAAAGAGAAAGGCCTTGAAATATTTCAAGACCTTTCTCACTAAACATTAAAATAATTGAATTATCCCCTCAGTTTCCGGCGTATGTGACTGACAGTTTCAGGAGTAACACCCAAGAATGAAGCAATGCTTTTCAAAGGAACTGCTTCTTTCAGGTTGGGACAACGCTCCATCAGTCTTTTGTATCGAATTTCAGGGCTGCAATACGAATCGAGCAGCCGTTCATATACCATTTCATATAGATTTTCGGCTACGCATCTTCCGAACCGTTGGGTTTCCATATTAGTCTCCCAATATTCAATAATGTCATGCGAGGATATTTCGTAAACGGAGCAGTCTGTTATGGCTTGAATGCCTACCAAGGACAAGCCGCCTTTCATGAATGAGGAATAGTCACATACATATTCATTTGTAAACGAATACCCTACAATGTGCTCTTCTCCCTCTTCGTCAATATGGGTATATTGAAAGGTACCATCTTCCACCCATCCCGCAAAACGTTTTTTCTCATGCTGACGAATGAAAAAATCTCCTTTACGATAAGTATGCAGTTTCCCTTTCCTTTTACATAAATCTGTTATAAAAGAATAGTCTAAGTTGTTGAGGTATGTATTGAACTCGTTCATCTGATAAAATCATTTGTTCTCAAAAGTAATTTCCTTGCGGATACGGCTGAGATAGGTGGGGGTCATATTCAAGTAAGAAGCCACTTCTTTAAGCGTAATATTTTGCAGAATCTCAGGACATCGTTTCAACAATGCCACATAACGCTCCTTAGGTGACGAACGATGCATATCCAAATACAATGAATAGACTTGATGAAACAAAGAATCGGCAATCATCTGATGTAATCTTGTGTCTTCATTAAACACCCGATTGAGAACCTCACAACTGCAAACCCAAACCTCTGCATCTGTGGCAGCAATAATATTAGTTAGACAAGGCATTTGGTGTGTGGCACTGAGATAATCGCCTACAAGCGTATTAGAAAAGGCAAAACCAGAAATATGTTCATTGCCTTCTGAGTCTATTGTATTATATTTTAAATACCCTTGTTTCACGAGTCCCATGTAGTGTGTAATTTCTCCGCACCGCACAAAATATTCTCCTTTTTTATAATGACACAACTTGCCCTCTCTTGTGCAGAGCTCATACCAAAAGTTCAAATCTAACTTGTCTTCGTAAAAATTAAAATTGCCCATTTTGCATTGAATAATTCATGAAATAAACCCCTAATAGAGAATTAACAGCACAAAAATAATTGATTTAGACAAGGACAGAACAAAAGAAAACAAAAAAGAATGATATTATTTCTTTTTATTGTTATGTATTACTTTATATATCAGCGTCTTCCGAAAACCAATTAATGAGTTCGATTTGAGTTGTGGTAACATAGATTATTAACTCACTGACGGACTTCTCTTCGCCCGTTCTGTTTAAATATAGAATTTAATCTTTCCACAAAGGTTCTTCTAGCCAATTTTCAGGAAAGCCCATTGCCTGTACATCAATCATAGAAAAATCCGCCAACAACTGTTGTAGATGACCTTTCATATCATTATGTGGTGATACAATATCGATGAACCATTTGATGATACAGATGTTGTAAAAAATACGTTTGGGTGATATAATCGAACTTATCCATTGCCCTTTCAGTTTTTTGGGAATCAACGGAAGAATAGCATTACTCTTATTCCATACACGCGAATGATGGCAACATGAATTTCTTGTCAATGTAATGACTTTCATCACCTGTCGCTTCTGCCACGATGTTTGCCAACGCGCTACGCAGGGCTATCTCTATCTTTTCAATCTCATTGAAAAGATATAATCTGAGTTTTTTGTCGAAACAATAGATGTGGAGAACATCTTGAAAACTGCTTCCTACCTTGAAACGATGTTCTTCTTTGGGAGTCTGTAAGAAAGGATATAAATAGGCACTAAGACGATAATAACCTATATTACGAATATAATGTTCTGTTCGTTGGGAGTCAGTGATAACTAACCCCCTACATTTAAGTAAAGTTACTATGTCAGTGGGAGATTTATAGGTTTTGTAGAAAAGGATGCTCATAGGTATAAAAATAAAGCGACCCCCGATTTGAGCATCGTTGAGAGGCTTGGGGGTTCTAGTGTTGCAAAGGTACAAAGTTTTTATTATCTACCCAATGTTTTGGCTCAACGTAAAAATCTGAGGAGTAAACCGTATAAAATCGTATCTTTGCAAACAACGAATCATCAGCAGCTATGGAAACAAACGGTTATCGCCTCCTTCTTCCTGAAGGAGCATTGGATTACTTTCTCATCTCAGATGTAAAGGAAAGCAGTACGGAAATAGTGAT
>ERZ826146.2403-NODE-2403-length-14132-cov-2.878454_pt1 | contig 14132 bp, 10 predicted proteins | sample MGYA00519857_ERZ826146 | MGnify/ENA primary metagenome ERZ826146 (study PRJEB31778, sample SAMEA3449222) | human gut metagenome | biome: human gut; feature: human-associated habitat; material: faeces | place: United Kingdom | collected 2010/2012 ...
ACTCAAAAAACTATGTTATCTTTTAATGTCAAAATTCATTTCCATCACATGTCTGATCAGAGAAACATCATCTGTGATATTTCCATCACCATGGATTGTATGCTTCACTGCACTTGCCGCAACACCAAAGTTTACAATATCTTCCGGTGTATATTCATTCATCAGTGCATAAATGATACCACTTACGAATGCATCTCCACCACCGACACGGTCAAGGATATGGAATGTCAGGCGTTTGCTCTCATAAGTTTCTCCGTTTAACCAGAGATATGCGGAAAGACTGTTCTCACTGCAGCTGTGTGCAAAACGTACATGTCTTGCAATGCATTTGATATTTGGATATCTTTCCACAAAAGCTTCAAATACTTTTTTCTGTTCGTCACAGTTGGGCTGGAAAGGAACACCGTCCTTCACATCTCCGGCTCCATGATCCTTTTCATTTTTCCAGATGTGATAAGGTTCTATTCCAAAAAGAACATCCACATATGGCAGACAAAGTGTGCAGAAATCTCTGGCTTCTTCCCAGCTCCATAAGGTGCTTCTGAAGTTTCCGTCAAAGCTGACTGTCATGCCGTTTTCTTTTGCTGTTTTCAGGCATGTCAGGATCAGTTCACTGCAGCTTTTTCCAAGTGCAGGAGTAATGCCGCTCAAATGAAGCCAGGTATAGCCTTCCAGAAGTTTTTTTACATCTGTCTTACTGAAATCATACTCAGAAAACGCACTGTGTTTTCTGTCATAAACTACCTTGCTCGGGCGGATCCCATATCCGGTTTCCAGATAATAGGTCCCCAGACGATGAGTAGGTGTCTCTTCTTCTGTGGAATAAACAATGCTGTCACAGTTTACATCATTGCTTCGCATCATACGTACAGCACTTTTTCCAAGACTGTTTCCCGGAACTACTGTAAAAAATGATGCATCTACTCCAAGATTTGCAAGGGAGAGGGCCACATTAGCCTCACTTCCCCCGTATCTTGCCTCAAAAGATGTTGCTGTTCTGATTTTTTCGTAATCCGGCGGAGTCAGTCGAAGCATGATCTCGCCGATCGTAATAAATTTATGCTTCATAATTAATACTCCAGATAGGCTCCCTTCATTGGACTTGCAGCATGTTCGCTGAAAAGTCTGAGTACACCTTTTTTGTATTTCATTTCACGTGGTTTCCAGTTTTTACGTCTTTCTGCAAGAATCTGATCGATTTCTTCCATAGACTTGCGTTCTCCTGCGATTCCGATGATGTTCAGTTTTCTTTCCATAACATCGATTTCGATAAGGTCGCCTTCTTCAACAAGTGCGATCGGGCCTCCGTCAACAGCTTCCGGGCTGCAGTGTCCGATAACCGGACCTGTGGATGCACCGGAGAATCTTCCGTCGGTGATGAGTGCCACGCTTGAAGCAAGCTTTGGATCTGCGCAGATTGCCTCGCCTGTGTAGAACATCTCAGGCATTCCGCTACCTCTTGGTCCCTCGTATCTGATAAATACGGCATCTCCCGGCTTTACCTCCCCATTTAATACGGCACTGATACATGCCTCCTCGCTGTCATACGGCTTAGCGTTAAGCACTGCCTTAAACATCTCCTTAGGACATGCTGTATGCTTTATTACACAGCCCTCAGGTGCCAGATTTCCTTTAAGAATTGCAATACTTCCGTCTGTTCCCTTGGCATTGTCAAAGGAATGGATGATATCCTCTCTGTCAATTGCTCTTCCAAAAAGCTTTGACTTCTCACGGAGTATCTCGTCACAGTGCTCGTAGAAGCCGTTCTTCTTAAGCTCCTCTAAGTTCTCGCCGAGAGTCTTTCCTGTGACTGTCATCACATCAAGGTGGAGCATGCTCTTTATCTCCTCCATCACTCTAGGCACGCCTCCAGCATAGTAGAAGTACTGTGCCGGCCAGTCTCCCGAAGGACGGATGTTTAGCAGATAATGTGCACCTCTGTGCAGTCTGTCAAATGTATCCGCATCTATCTGGATGCCAAACTCATGTGCAATTGCAGGTAAATGCATAGTTGCATTTGTAGAACCTGAGATAGCCGCATGAACCATGATTGCATTCTCAAAGCTTTCCTTTGTAACAATATCCTTTGCTGTGATGCCCTTTGCTATGAGCTCCATAAGCTGCTTTCCTGCATTGTATGAAGCCTCCTTAAGCTCAGGTGCTGTGGATGGCATGAGTGCTGTACCCGGAAGCATAAGTCCAAGTGCCTCTGCCATAATCTGCATTGTAGATGCTGTTCCCATGAATGAGCAGGCTCCACAGCTTGGGCATGCATTGTGCTTGTAATAATCCAACTGCTCGTTAGGGATGACACCGGTTTTCTCCCATGCATCAAATTTACCAATCTGCTCGAGTGTCAGAAGCTCGTTAATCTTGCAGGCAGGATCATCTACGATATATTTCTTTGGCAGCTCATGTGCTTCCATGACTCCGCCTGTCACCATAATCGCACTCATATCCTTTAATCTTCCTATACTCATGAGCATGGCAGGCATTGCCTTGTCACAGCTTGCGATAAACACTCCACCGTCAAATACTGTTGCATTGGCCTGTGCCTCAACAAGGTTGGTGATAGCATCGCGGTGTGCCAGTGAATAGTTGATTCCGTCATGTCCCTGTGCGATTCCGTCACACATATCTGTTGCATAATATCTGGCTGCTTTTCCGCCGTTTTCATCCACGGCCTTTACAGCCTCCTCTACAAATTTGTTCAGGTGAGCTGAGCCCGGATGGCTGTCTCCATATGTGCTTTCAATCATTACCTGTGGCTTAGACAAGTCACTGACCTTCCATCCCATACCCATTCTGAGTGGGTCCATCTCAGGTGCAAGTTTTCTTGCTTCTTCACTTCTAAGCATATCTGTGTCCTTTCTTCTATACGAATAATGAAATAATAAACGCTACTACAAATCCGCTGAAGCCAACCAGTGTCTCCATGATTGTCCATGTCTTCAGATTTGTTTTCTCATCCACACCAACGAGTGATCTAACAAGCCAGAAGCCCGAATCGTTGAAATGTGAACATACTGTTGAGCCTCCTGCTACTGCTGCGACAACACATGCCAGATATAGCGGTGGCAGCTCTGATATTCCAGGCATTGCAGCTATGATTCCTGCTGCCATGGTCATTGCAACTGTTGCTGAACCAACACAGATTCGTACGAGCGCAGCTACAATAAAGGCTACAAGCACTATTGGTAAATTAGCAGATGAAACTGCATTTCCAATCAAATCTCCGAGTCCTGAGTACTGCAATACATATCTGAGCACTCCACCACAGGCTGTTACAAGTAAGATAAGTCCTGTCGGTTCAAGAGACTTTGTCATGATTTTTTCAAGCTCCTCCATGCTGTAGCCATGTCTCTTTCCAAGCACAAGCATTGCCACGATTGTTGCAATAAGCAGTGCCACAAACGGCTCGCCAAGGAATGTAAATACCGGTGCTACCGGTGCCATTGCAGGGATAACACCTGCGAGTGACTTGAAAATGATAAGCACAAGCGGAATTGCTATGATAAGTACGATTGTGCTGAACTTAGGAAGCTTAGATTCATCTATGTCCTCCTGACTTGCTACATGCTCCGGAACCGGAACCATGTATTTTTTTCCACAAATCGAACCCCATACAGGTCCTGCAATAATCATTGCAACTGTTCCACACGCTATACCGACAAGTATTACCCATCCTAAATCTACATTGAGCATTGTTGCCACAAGTACAGGACCCGGTGTAGGCGGTATAAATGCATGTCCGACTGCAAGTCCTGCTAAAAGAGGTATCGCATAGAACAGTGTGGAACGCTTTGTTCTCTTTGCAAGCGAGAATGCAAGTGGTATCAGGATAATAAGTCCTGCGTCAAAGAATACCGGCATTGCTATAATTAAACCGGTTACTCCAAGTGCCCATGCGGCTTTTTCATCGCCAAACTTTTTCACCATTGTAACGGCAAGTGTCTGTGCTCCGCCGGACGCTTCCAGTATTGCTCCAAACATGGAGCCCAGTCCTACAAGCAGTGCTATGCCCTTTAAAGTATTACTGATACCATCATTTACCGCTGTTACAATCTCGGTAAGAGGCATACCTGCCACAACACCGATTGTTATCGCTCCAAGCAATATGGAAATCATTGCATGAACCTTGAATTTGATAATTAAAACTAATAACAGAGCTAATCCGATTATCGCGGCTATCACCAATCGGGTTGGATCTAATGTCGCTGCTTCACTCATTTTTTCTTCCTCCATAACATTAAATTGTTATACGTTGTTCCCTACATACATCAGACGTCTTTTGTATCTATCTAAAGTATATAATCTTAAATACTTCATATCAAGTTGTTTCAAATCTACAAGTTTTTTCCACAAAAGTAACAAAAAAAACCAGTCATGTCTGTTTAACATGACTGGTTTTTAGTGTATTTTATTTAATTCTCGTGGTAAGTTTAAGCTAACTTGTCTGACAAGTTTTATTTTGCTCTGACATGTCTATAATAGTCTGTCTGTTGTATGTGAGATGCATTATCATGGCACACTTTGCACCCATGGTGTCTCCCCTTAAAATAGCATCTGTTATTGCCCTGTGTGTATCAATTGTCTCGTTGATCAGCTTTCTGTGTGTCAGATTTGCAAACGTCGTAATAGCTGTTAGAATAACCGGAATCAGTACCTCAACAACTCTATTTCCACTGCATCTGGCTATCGTCTCATGAAACTCCATATCCTTTTTTATATGGTTCTGCCCCGACAGATACAGCTGCTCCACTTCATCGCAGAGACTCTTTATACGCTTTTTGTCCTCTTCTGTTGCCTTCTGGCATGCCACTGCAGCTACATCAGGCTCAAGCAGCATCCTCACTTCAAAAAGCTCCATCGCCAGACGATACTTGTCCTCAAACTGTGCTAAGCCAAGCGGATCATCAACCACTATCTCCGTGGACTTCACAAATGTGCCGGAGCCTCTCTTCACCTCAAGCATCCCTTTCGTAACCAGACTTTTTACAGCCTCCCTTATCGTACTCCTGCCCACTCCGAATATCTCAGCCAGCTTGTACTCACTGGGAAGCTTTGCGCCAATTCCAATATTCTCATGCTGTATATACATTACAAGCTGATCCTCAATCTGTGGAACCAGAAGCTTTTGATTTACTTTTTCATAGTTGTATGGCATATGCTGCTCCTTTTCATTTCATGTGTAGATTTTACCACTGTAAATATTCTATTTCAATCTTCTATTTTAATCTCATACATTCACTTTTATTTTACATTTGCTACTTCGGATGTTATCATAGTCTATAAATAAAATGTGTAATGCCAAGAAGGGAGGGTGCTTATTTTGAAGCTAAACCTCAACATTCCTTTGCAGTCCCTTTCAACCAAGGAGCTTGATATACTGCAATATGTACATGATCATTCAGATAACATTTCATCTATCAGCATCCAGCAGTTTGCCAATGAGCTTAACTATTCCACCTCAACGATACTTCGCTTCTGCAGGAAGCTTGGCTTCAGTGGCTTTTCGGAGTTTAAATATTTCCTTAAAAGCTCTGATAATGAGGACAATAACAAGATCAAAGGCTCTGATAAATCACTTGATATAATCAAGAATACTATCAAAGACTCAATGGACAGCACTGTGAGCCTGCTCAATTCAGATGACATGTTTCAGATTGCAAGGCTTTTTTCAGAAAACCGTCCTATCTACCTGCACAGTCCTGCCGGACTTACAGACATTGCAGTCAGCTATCTGGAAAGCATGCTTTTTTTATCAGGCTGCCAGAAAATATACAAAACCACTGCTGCCAAGGCCGCACACCACTTTATACAGACCGTGGATAAGGGAAATGTTTTTGTTTTTATAAGCAATTCAGGACGCTTTGAGCCCACCTTAAATCTGGCTAAGGAAGCCCGACTGCATGGCATGATTGTAATCTCAATCTCATCCATAGAAAATAATGACCTGGCTGAAGTATCTGATTATAATCTAAGGTTTTTTTCAAAGCCCCGTGAATATGAAGGCGCCGATTTCACCTCACGTCTTGGCTCCTTCTTTGTAATAAGCTCATTCATGGAGTATTTCAACCTGCAAAGGAAAGGAGATAACAGCAATGAACCTTCTGCATCAGATTGATACCACAGACTTCTCGGAAAACGAGCTGCTCATACTTGAGTATTTTATAGCCCATGAAAAGAGCCTTCCATACATGTCCTTAAATGACATATGTAAGGATTTATTTATCTCAAATGCTACAATAGTCAGATTCTGCCAGAAAATCGGATTCAATGGCTTCAACGAACTAAAATACTCCCTGAGAAAGGCCTCAAGAGAATCAACCGGATTTTCCACCTGGAGCGTTATGCAGCATCATACCTCCATACTTAAGGATTTTATTGACGGACTTGATTCAGCGCAGCTTGAAACCATATGCAAGGAGGTAACTCAAAGCGACTCCCTTTATATATATGGTCGCGGTCTTTCCTCTCTTCCCGCTAGATATTTGTACTCCATGTTCAATGCGATAGATATTCCATGCATATATATTGACTGGATTGACTTTCTTTTAGCAATATCAGTCTCTTTCCCCGAAAATGCAACCTTGATTTTATTTACAAATTATGGAGAAAAGGAAATATATGAGCCTATCGCAAAGCGCTGCCATACAAAGAATGTGAAAATCATATGGATTTCAAGCGTCGATATTGATTCTTCGCTTCTGGCAGCATCTGACATCTGCATCACTGCGCCGGAGCTTCCATCCGAAAACACGCATCTGCGCACTAAAATGACAGCATTTGTATTTGTCCAGATTATTATCGAATATATTTTAACTCAAAAATAAGCTTTTTTTAATAAAGAGCAGGAAAATCATTTGCAATTTTCCTGCTCTTTTCATTTAGCTTTTAATGTTATATCTGCTTTTAATTTTTAGTATGTATCGATAGCAAACAGCGGTTCACCTGCCTTGATTTCGCCTTCGTTTATAAGTCTGATGCTCTGATTTTCCTTGAGCTCTGTACAAATAACAGGAGATGCTATAGATGGTGCATTTTCCCTGAGAAAATCCAGATCAAGCTGCATAAGCACATCACCCTTATTTACATGTGCTCCTGTTTCCACCTTTACATCAAAGCCCTTTCCATCAAGCTTGACAGTGTCAATACCTACGTGAATTATCATACTGACGCCTGAATCGGTTGCAAAGCCTATCGCATGCTTTTTATCGAATACGAATAATACCGTTCCGTCATCAGGGGCAACAACCGTTCCGTCTTTTGGTGTGACAACCGCACCATCACCCATCAGCTTATTTGCAAATGCCTCATCAGGTGCTTTTGACAGATTCTCGGCTAAGCCTGTCATAGGGCTTGAAATAATAACCGTACTCTTCGGCTTCTCATCCCGTACCTTTTCCACCTCAGCTGCGCAGTCCTTATCATTTAGTGCCGCGCGCACAGCATCAGCTATTTTCTCAACCTTTGGTCCGTAAACCACCTGAATGTGTGTATCACTTGTCTTTACAATACCGAGTGAGCCTGTTTTCTTAAGTGTTTCCTCATCGATAAGCGACATATCCTTTACATCAACACGCAGTCTTGAAATACAGTTGTTTACAACTACGATATTCGCCATTCCGCCAAGTCCTGCAATAACCTGCAATGCTGTCTTATTAGAGCCTGACTTCTTGCCTTCATTTGTCTTTTCATCTGACTTTGCATCAGAATCATCATCATCTGATACGCTGACTACAATCTTCTTTCTTGACAGATACCATTTGAATACAAAATAGTAAATAAATGCATATGGTATTCCGACAACTATTACCCAGTACCAGTGTGAGCCCGGCTGGAATACTCCCCATAGCAGGAAGTCGATAAATCCACCACCCGTGTTACCAACAATTACTCCAAGCAATGACATGAGCATGAATGAAATACCACCCATGATAGCATGGAAAACAAATAATGCCGGTGCTATAAACATAAATGAGAACTCAAGTGGCTCTGTAATACCTGAAACAAAACATGCTGCCACGCCGGCAATCATGAGTGCCTTTACCTTTGCCTTCTTATCCTGAGGTGTTGTACGGTAAATAGCAAGTGCTGCTGCTGGAAGACCAAACAGCATATAAGGCATCTTTCCCTGTCCCAAAAACTGTGTATATGGCTTCATATCAGAAAGAGGTGCCTGATCCAAAAACTGTAAGAAAATATTCAGACAGCCCTCTACTCCATGGTATGTACCACCGATTGCCGTGGTTCTGAACAATGAGTTAAGCACATGATGAAGACCTGTAGGAATCAGCAATCTCTCCAGTGTTCCAAAAATAAATACTCCAAACGCACCTGATGAACGGATAATTCTTCCAAGTCCGTCAATTCCAACAGAAATCGGAGCCCAGATAAGAGGCATCACAAGTCCTATTACTGTCATTGACACAAGAACAACAAGGGCAACAAATCGCTTGCCTCCATAAAATGCTATTGCTGCTGGAAACTGTACCTTGTGATACTTGTTATGCAGCTTTGCTGTCACAAGACCAGCCATTATTCCGGCAAGAGCTCCCATATCAACGGTATCCACGCCAAGAATATTTGATATTTTCATGGCACTGAAATCCATTATTCCTGTTGATATCATACAGCTGCTGGCAACCAGAAATGTGTAATATCCGATAAAACCGGCAAATGCTGCAACTCCCTTATCCTCTTTAGCCAGACCAAATGCTATAGAAATAGCAAACAGAACCGGCAAAAGGGTAAATACAATGCCCGATACCTTATTAAGTGTTGTTATGATAAAAAGCGGTACCGATGCGGTCAAAAATGGTACGGCATCCTGCACCTGCGTTTTAAGCAGTGCAGATGTGATTCCCAGTATGATACCACACGCTGCAAGTGCAGCGACCGGCATCATAAGGCTTCTTCCTAAATCGGAGAAGAACTTCATTATTTTACTTTTCATATATTTTACCCATCCCTATCCTAAAGTTTTTCACGCAATACATTATTTTAATTCAGGCCACATTCCTTTGTTTGCCTCAATAAGAGCATCAAGAATCTTTCTTGCCACCTTAGCGTCATTGATAAGACGGTTAAGTGTAAATGCCTCAAGCGCTTTCTGATAAGAATGCTCATAATATGCGTCTACGAGAAGCTTCTCGCATGAAACCTGCTGTACAAGAAGTCCAAGGTAGAACTGTGGGATATTTCCAACGCTCATAGGACGTGGTCCGTTGATACCAAGCTCACAAACTACCTCAACCATTGCATCATCCTGCATGTTTGCAATAGCACCATTATTTTCAACGATAAGGATGAAACGTCCTAATGTATTGAATGCAATAGCCTCTGCAACCTTAATCATCATCTCTGCGTGGGCATCTGAGATAGCATGGAATTTGTCTCCGAGCTTTCCTGCTTTAATTACCTCAGCAGCCTCTTTAAATACACGACTCTCACGGCCTGCAATTACCTCATCCGCACGTGTATATTCAGGGTTTAAATGGCTTGTCTTGTACTCAGGGTACAGGTAATATCCGTCATATGTATTAGGAAGGTAATCCGGGAAATCCTCCATCATTGTCTGTACAAAGCCATATGTATCAAGCCATGACTGATCACGCTGCTCTGCATCCTGTGGAAGGAAGCCTTTTTCCTTTACAATCTGACGAATCTTTGGAAGTAAATCCTCTCCTGTCTTGCGGTCATACATATGTGTAAACCATCCATAATGGTTCAAGCCGAAGTATACAGGATCAAGATCGCCCCAGTCGCAGCCTAACAGACGACTTGTCGAACGAACTACATTCTCAGGCTGGTCACAGATATTGAGGATTCTCTTATCATCAGGGAACTCTCTTCTGAGTGCCTCTGCAACGATTGCAGCCGGGTTAGAGTAGTTAAGTATCCATGCCTCAGGTGAGTACTCACGAATCTGGTGAACAGCCTCAATCATGTCTACACATGAACGAAGTCCGTATGCCATTCCGCCTGCTCCACATGTCTCCTGTCCTACCTTGCCAAAGCTGAGTGGAATATGCTCATCCTTCTGACGCATATGAAGTCCACCGGCACGCATCTGCATAAAGATGAAATCCATATCCTGGTAAGCTTCCTTTGGATCTGTTGTGTAAGAAAAATCAAGCTCAGGATATCTCTCTGCAAACATGATGTCTCCATACTGTCCGATTGGCTTTTGTCTCTCGCCGTCAATATCAAATAATACGAGCTTATTTAATGGAAACTCCTCCTGCATACGTGCAAATGATTTTAAAAATCCAAGTGTATATGTGCTTCCTCCACCTACAATACATACGTTATACTTTTTCATGATAGTATCTCCTTTTCTCATTCTATTTATTGCAATATATCCGGCCAGATTTATTTGCGTTTCTTATTTACACACATACTATAACCAATGCACACAGCAATGTAAATGGTTTTACATTTTGTAGTTTTGTATACGCATTTTTGTGATTTATTACTTTTTATGTAATTTTTTACATAGATTTAAATTGAATCATTTACACAAAAAAAACACTGCCGGTTATATCCCGACAGTGCAATAATTATCTACACAACACAAATTCTTTGAACCTTGGGAGTGTAAACTCCAAATGTCCATACTCCGGTGAAATAATCAAGCCTTTTTTTATAAGCCTGTTCCTGTATACACTGAAACTGTTTGATGCCTTTTTTATAGTCTTTCGTATTGCTTCCACTTTGGTGTCATTGGTTTTTGCCATAGCAACCAACAATTCCTTATCACCTTTTGACAGCTCACTCCATATCTTTTCATATACATATTCCTCCAGATACTGACTGAATTCAGGTAATACATTATGCCATACGGTATTATGCTTAAAACAAAGATACCCCAGCACCTGGAAGGCAAACGGATATCCCCTCGTCTCTTTAGCCATCTCTGTAGCTTCCTCATCCGTCAATTCAAAAATAGACTTGTATTTTTCAGCTATCATGCCTATATTCAACGGACGAAGCTCAATTTTAGGTGCCCTGTACAAAAATGTGAGCGTTTTTTCATTCTGAAGCTCATAAATATTCTCATAAAGACCTGTCATAAGCAAAAATACCGGAAGATCCTGTCTCATATATATCTGAAACAGGCTGACAAACTCTTTCATTGTATCATTACATACAGCCTCGTCTATTGTCACAAGAACTCTCTTATGCTTCTTTTTAATCTTTTCAAGCATCCTCGTCACTGCCACATTTAAATCGGTAATCGGAGAAACACCTTCTATTTCAACGCCCAGCCCTAAGAATGACAGATTTATTTTAGCTTCACGAAAAACCTCTGACAAACTTGGATAATTGCTCAGATTTACAGCAAATGATTGTAATAAATCACGTTCAGGGCTCAGATCGATAACAATCCAGTCTTCCTCTGCCCTAAAAGTTTTATTGATTTCTGTGAGCATTACAGTTTTCCCTGAGCCTCTGACTCCTGTAATCATACAAACCTGGTAAGTAGGGTTTTCATCCTCAAATGTATCAATTATTTCATAAGACTGAACATTACGGTTAATTAAACTGACCGGTTCCTTGCCAAATGATAATGAAAAGGGATTATTTTTCATCTCTGCGCTCCTGTTTTATAACTCTTTATAACTTTTAATAATTTTTATAACTCTTTATAACTTTGTATTCTTTTTATAACTCTTTATAACTTATTTGTCAAGGTCAGGTTCCATACGTACCCTACAGTCTAATATGTTCCCTACAGCCTCCTGTAGTTCTCAAGAAGCTTGTGCAGATCATCAATCTCTCCAATAAGCCTCTTTCCTATATCGGTATCCTTCACAAGCATACGCCTCTTATCATTTTCCTCGACCTCTGATGACGTCTCTATGTCAGTATTATTTATCAGGGCATCCTCCACCGATGTAAAAGGCGTGTGTGCCTTGAGCCTTAGACCATGTGAATTGTAAATCAGTGTATAGCCGGCGATACCGGTTTTCTTGTTCATCGCACGGCAGAAGCCTCCATCTATCACAAACAGCTTGCCATTGGCCCTGACAGGGTTCTCTCCCTCTATTGCGTGAACCGGTGTATGTCCATTTATGATATGCGCATCATCATCATACAGCCCGAACTCGTGCAGTATCTGACAGCAGAAGCTCTTATCGTAATACCTGCTGTAATATGGGTTAGAAGGCTCTTCCCACATGCTCTTGTCTGTAACATATTCCATCTCAAAGGTCTTAAGCCTTCTGCCGCACAGCGGTGATTTTTCTCCTCCCCACAAAAACCACATAAAGTCCACATCATCCTTATAAGGATTGTCCACATACGCAGCCCTTGCCTTCTCATCACATTTGTCAAGCAACGCCCTTCCGTGATAAAATTCACCATCAATATACAGCTTGTCAAAGGCTCCGTTGCTATCAACCGGAACACAGCCATGATAGAGCAGGTTGCCATTGTATACATTGTACATGCCGCCCTTATCATACAAAAATCTGACATGCTTGTGCAGGCGCTGTCCTGTCACAAACTGTCTGTGCAGCTTTCTCATGATGACAGTCTCCTCGTCACTTAGTGCGTAGGGTCTCTCATCATCAACGGTTGGAAAGCGCTTTCTGTCCACTCCTACATCCTGCAGCTCGTCCAGCCTGTCAAGCATCAGCCTGTTTCCCATCTCATACTCGGGATGTGCAAGTATAAGCTGCCCCTCAAGCTTAAAAAGCATTACTGTGATGGCCGCCCTTGCAGCCTCAATTCCATCCTCTATACCATATGTTTTCATGCCAAACAGCATTAGCTGTCGTAAGCTTATTCCGTAGGCATTCTCAAGAATTTCCACATTGTTGTATTTCAGATTGTTGCGGATGACATTACATATACATGCATCATTTCCACATGCCGCCCCCATCCAGAGAATGTCGTGATTTCCCCACTCGATATCAAGCGAGTGATAATCATAAAGCAGATCGAGAATCTTATCCGCGCTTCCTCCTCTGTCAAATACATCTCCCACAATGTGCAGATGGTCAACAGCAAGCCTCTTAATCAGTGCAGACAAAGCGATTATAAACTCATCCGCATCCTCCAAATCAATTATAGTCTTTAATATCTGCTTGTGATATCTGACCTGGTTTGCATCCTCATCCTCCTGCGCATGCAAAAGCTCATCGATGATGTACGCATATTCCTCAGGCAGAGCCTTTCTGACCTTCGACCTGGTGTACTTTGATGAGAGCAGCTTTGCGACAAGTATAAGCTGATTTAACGTCATAGCATACCAGTCACTGTCTATCTTTCCCTGTTCATCAAGCAGGGCCATTTTCTCTCTTGGATAGTATATGAGCGTGCAAAGCTCCTGTCTGTCATAATCAGAAATCGTATCCTTGAAAATCAAATCCACCTTTTCCTTTATCACACCTGAGCAGTTGTTCATGATATGTAAAAAAGCCTCATACTCGCCATGTATATCACTCAGGAAAAACTCCGTGCCCTTTGGCAGGTTTATAATCGCAGAAAGATTGACTATCTCCCTGATTACATCCTGACTTGATGAATAATTTTGTTTTAACAGCTTCAGATATTTTGTATTACCTTTATCGTTGTACATATTTCCCCCGTAACCTCTTATTTTTCAATGAAATATACTAATTCGCTCCTATTCATGTTCCATGCTATACCGGATAAATCCCTTAAATTACTTTTTTTCATTATATAATAATTTTTTTCACCCCGCAACTAAACCTGTCATTTATACTAAAAAAGATGCGCAAAACTAATACTATTTTACGCATCTTTGACATATTTTATATTCTAAATAATTACATTTATTTCATGTACTCAGGTGTCACATTCCTGCCCATGCCCTCAAGCATTTCCTTGTCACTTCTGATTGTGGCACACGCTACTGTCGTAAGCATGTTTCCTGTAATTGTGGCTGATGCTCCAGACTTGAATGCAAGCTCTCCGTCATTTGTAAGCAGCGCTCTTCCGGCGCCGAGACGTATGTCAGCCTCTGGATTTATATATCTGAAAAATGATACTGTCCGCAGTATATCAGGCTCACTGATATGCTCAAGACCCTCAAGCGGAGTGCCTGCAATCGGCATAAGCGCATTAAGCGGAATGGAATCCACTCCTACCTCTGCAAG
>ERZ826146.2407-NODE-2407-length-14120-cov-28.776324_pt1 | contig 14120 bp, 9 predicted proteins | sample MGYA00519857_ERZ826146 | MGnify/ENA primary metagenome ERZ826146 (study PRJEB31778, sample SAMEA3449222) | human gut metagenome | biome: human gut; feature: human-associated habitat; material: faeces | place: United Kingdom | collected 2010/2012 ...
TCCTCCGCCTGCATTTCAAGCCCTTGGAGATAAGCAACCTCACCGGCATTTCACAAAAGAACGTGTCCGCAATGCGCCGAAGACTGTTGCAAAAGGTGCTCGGACGCGACGGCAAACCCGGCGAGTTTGACGACTTTATCACGGGGATTGTCAGGTGATTTCTGGGGAGTTAGCCGGAGTAAAAGGGAGTTATGCTCACTGCGTTCGCTGGAGTTAAAGGACAAATGCCTTGCTGTCAGAAACAAGACTATTGTCCTTTAACTTCCTATAACTTCGGCGCGAAGCGCCTAACTCCCTTTAACTCCTTATTCTACAACGCCCATAAACAGGGCGTTGTAGAATATTGTAGAAAATGACGGGCGGCGTTTTGCAGTACGTTTCATGGCGTTTCAATACCTTTGTCGGCGTAAACAAAAATCCATACGACGATGAAGAAAACATTTGTTTCTTTCCTTTTGTTATTCGTTTGCCTTGCGGTGACGGCGCAGACGGCGGCCGACGACTCGCTAAGGCTTGACAGCATAGTGCGTACCTTGCCCGAAGTGATGGTCAGCGGAGAGCATCCCGTGGTGAAAGTAAGGGGCGGCGCATTAGTGTATGACATCAACCGGCTGGCCGGAAGCGCGACGACTGACAACGCATACGACGCTCTTAAGGCTCTGCCCGGTGTGGTGGAGACTGACGGACAGCTGACACTTGGCGGTCAGTCGGTTACCGTTATCATGGACGGACAGGTGACAAACCTTAGTCAGGAGCAGCTTGCGCAGGTGCTGAAGAGCGTCCCAAAGGACAGGGTCGGCGACGTAGAGGTGATGTATAACGCACCGGCGAAGTATCAGGTGCGCGGCGCTTGCATCAACATCAGCTTCAGACACGAGACCGCCGAGCGGCAAACGCTTACGGGAGAGGTGTTCGGCTTGTACGACCAGAGCCACCACGCAGCCTTCCAGGAGCGTGCAAGCGTTGTGTATATGGGCAAGAGACTGAGTGCCGACCTGATGTATTCGCACAGTCACGGCGACTCTTTCAACACACGTGAGATAACCTCTCACCATGCGCTTGACGACGGAAGCCTGCACGACATACAGTCGTTTGAACGCACGCTCGCCACCGGCCACAACCACAAGCTGCGCCTCTCGGCAGGCTACGGCTTCTCCGACAACCACCGTTTGAGCCTGACTTACTACGGCAACTACGCCACAACGGACAACCGTCAGCGCATAACGGGCGCGATAACCGGCCGCAACGACCTCGACTCAAAGCCGTGGCTGCACGACGTTATGCTTGATTACAAGATGCCGTCAGGCACGAACATCGGCGCGGAATACACCTATTACAACAGTCCGCAGACGCAAAGGCTTAGCAGTGTGCTGACCGACCGCGAGCTGAACTATCTTGTAAACAACCGCCAAAGGCTTGACATCTGGCGCGTGTATGCCAGGCAGGAGCACTCGCTTAAAGACGGTTGGGGACTCAACTACGGTGCGTCGTACATCAGGAGCACGGACGACAGTAGGCAGGAGTATGAGGAGTTGATGAGTGGACAAGTGACGAGCAGACAAGGAGATATGCTTTCTTTATTGTCATCAAATGACAATGCAAATCCCCTTATCGACTTGTCTGCTCGTAACTCGTCTGCTAAAAAGCGCGAGAATACAGTGAACTTGTATGCTGGTTTCAATAAAAACTTCAATAATAAACTCATCATTGACGCATCGCTTGCCGCCGAATATTACAACAGTACGGCGTGGAACGAATGGAACTGGCTGCCCACGCTCAACGTGACTTACCTGCCTGCGGAGGGTCATGTGCTGCAACTGTCGGTCGGCAGCGACACGAGTTACCCCGAATATTGGGCCGTGCAGGACTTCATAACGTACAGCAACGGCGGATATGACGAAATCGTTGGCAACCCGGCATTGAAGCCGTCGCACGAATATTCGGCAAGTCTGACATACGTGATGAAGAACAAATACGTCTTCAGAGGCTGGTTCTCGTACACCGACGACCACTTTATGCAGACCCTCTACCAGCGTTCCGACGAGCTGACGGAGACCTTCCGCTGGGTGAACTTCGACTTCCAGCAACAGGCAGGGCTTATGGCGGCGGTGCCGTTGAGGCTCGGCGGCTGGTACAGCGGCAACCTTACGGCAACGGGAGTGTGGCTAAGGCATAAGGACAGCGACTTCTACGACATTCCTTTCGACCGCTCCAAGCTGCTCGGCATCTTCACGCTGAAAAACGAGTTCACCATCTCCCGGAAGCCGGAAATAGTGCTTTCGCTTGACGGCCAGGTGCAGACGAAGGCGATACAAGGCAACTACGACCTGCCCGCGGCTGGCCGCGTTGACGCCGCCGTGCAGCTGAAGTTCCTCAAAAACAAGCGCGCCACGCTGAAAGTGTACTGCAACGACATGTTCGAAACGTCGCACATCGATCCTTACATACGCTTCCGTGGGCAGGATTTCGGCATGAAAATGTCGAGCTTCCGCCACGTAGGAGTGACCTTCAGTTACGCTTTCGGCAGCTATAAGGAGAAGGAACACAAGGAGGTTGACACCTCGCGGTTCATGAAATGACGCGCGGTTGCAGTGCGTTTTGTATCTTGTTGAAAATCAGTTACTTGCCAACGGCGTTCCAAAAGGCCACCTTTTGCATTGTAAAAGGTGGCCTTTTAGCGTGTAAAACATGGCTTTTTGCAACGCCGTTGACGGCCTTTTGCAAAACCGCTTGTTGCTGTTTGATTTACAGTCGGCAAGGCATGGGGCGGCAGGAGGATGCAAATAAAATGTAATTTTCACACTCTTTGTCTTTGCGTTGTAGTCTATTTGTACTATATTTGCTGCGCGAAATTTTTACCTTAAACCAATTAATACAATGTATCTAAAGAAGTTTTTGCCGGCATTGGTGTCGGCCATGCTTGCCGTCCAGGCCGCGGCGCAGAACCCGATAGTGCAGACCATGTACACCGCCGACCCTGCTCCGATGGTTTACAACGGGCGTATGTATCTTTACACGAGCCACGACGAGGACGAGTCTACATGGTTCACGATGAACGACTGGAAGCTGTACTCCACCGAGGACATGGTGAACTGGACCGACCATGGTGCGGTGCTGTCATACAAGACGTTCAGTTGGGCCAAGGGAGATGCCTGGGCGATGCAGTGCATCGAGCGTGGAGGCAAGTTTTATGCGTATGTGCCCGTTACTGCGAGAGACGGCGGCGGAGCCATCGGCGTGGCCGTGGCCGACAGTCCATACGGGCCGTTTTACGACCCGTTGGGCAAGCCGCTGGTGTCAAGCGGCAAGGGAGACATCGACCCTACGGTGATGATTGACGACGACGGACAGGCTTATCTGTACTGGGGAAACCCGTTCTGTTACTACGTGAAACTCAACGAAGACATGATTTCTTACACTGGAGACATCGTGAAAGTGCCCATGACCGTTGAGGCTTTCGGCCTGCGCGAGGGCAACGTTCCCGAGCGTCCCACGCTCTATGAGGAAGCTCCCTGGCTTTACAAGCGCGGCGACTGGTACTATCTGTTGTGGGCAGGCGGCCCGATACCCGAGCATCTTGGCTACTCGATGGGCAAGAGCGCGACAGGCCCTTGGACGTATGCCGGAACGCTGATGCCGACCGAAGGAGGCAGCTTCACCAACCATCCGGGCATCATCGACTATAAAGGCTCTACGTATCTGTTCTACCACAACGGCGCACTGCCCGGCGGTTCGGGCTTTACGCGCTCGGTATGCGTCGACAGGGTGGAGTTCAACGGCGACGGCACCATCAAGCAGATGAAGATGACCGACGGCATACGCGACGGCCTTGTGCCGTTGAACCCTTACCGCAAGACCGAGGCCGAGACTATGGCTTATTCCGAATGGATGAAAGCGCGGCAAAATGCGGAGGTGGGAGTGTTCGTCAACGCCATGCGCGACGGTGCGTACACAAAGGTGAAGGGCGTTGACTTCGGCGGTGAAGGGGCTGTCAGGGTGACTGTCCGCATTGGCACTACGCATCACAGCGGAGTTAAGTTTGAGGTGCGTGCGGACGGTTTGCAGGGCGAGCTTCTTGCCGAGATGGACGTTCCGATGACCGGAGGCGACAACCGCTGGGCGATTGTCACTGCGGATGTTGCAAGTGTCAAGGGCGTACACGACCTGTATTTCGTATGCAAGGGAGACAAGCCGGGACGGCTGATGTATTTCGATTACTGGATGTTTCACCGACGGAAATAGCTTGCACGCCGTTAAAACCCGGATTAATCGGATTTTTACGCCCTATTATTAAATAAGGTGTAACGCATCGGGCGAAATGCAAATAAAAGTTTGTTTCTCACGCTTTTATTTTGCATTTCGCCTAACTTGCACTATCTTTGCAGCCTAAAGGCGTTAAGATGTTGTGTTTTTCTATCTTTTCGCAGGTATTGGTTCCGATTTAATTAAAGCAAACATATATACAAATGGCACAGGAAGATGTTTTTAAGAAGATAGTTTCCCACTGCAAGGAGTATGGTTTCGTGTTTCCCAGCAGTGACATTTACGATGGTCTCGCAGCCGTTTACGACTATGGACAGAACGGCGTAGAACTGAAAAACAATATCAAGGAATACTGGTGGAAAAGCATGGTGCTGCTGCACGAGAACATCGTCGGCATTGATTCCGCCATCTTCATGCACCCTACAATATGGAAAGCCAGCGGCCACGTTGACGCATTCAACGACCCGCTTATAGACAACCGCGACTCGAAGAAGCGTTACCGCGCAGACGTACTGATCGAAGACCAGATAGCGAAATACGAGGAGAAGATTACGAAGGAGGTGGAGAAGGCGCGCAAGAAATTCGGCGACGCATTCGATGAGGCCAAGTTCCGCGAGACTAATCCCCGTGTGATGGAGCACCAGCAGAAGCGTGACGCCCTGCACGAGCGTTACACCAAGGCCATGCAGGGACCCGACTTGGCCGAGCTGAAGCAGATAATTGTTGACGAAGGCATCGTTGACCCCATCAGCGGAACTAAGAACTGGACCGACGTTCGTCAGTTCAACCTGATGTTCTCGACGGAGATGGGTTCGGCCGCTGACGCCACAAACAAGATTTATCTGCGTCCGGAGACGGCGCAGGGCATCTTCGTCAACTACCTCAACGTGCAGAAGACAGGACGCATGAAGATACCGTTCGGCATCGCACAGATAGGAAAGGCGTTCAGAAACGAGATTGTTGCGCGCCAGTTTATCTTCCGTATGCGCGAGTTCGAGCAGATGGAGATGCAGTTCTTTGTCAAGCCCGGCACGGAGATAGAGTGGTTCCAGAAGTGGAAAGAGTTGCGTATGAAGTGGCACCAGGCACTCGGCTTCGGTGCGGAAAACTACCGTTTCCACGACCACGAGAAGCTTGCGCACTATGCAAACGCCGCTACCGACATCGAGTTCCGCATGCCGTTCGGCTTCAAGGAGGTTGAAGGCATACACAGCCGCACCGACTTCGACCTGTCGCAACACGAGAAGTTCTCGGGCAAGTCGATAAAATACTTTGACCCGCAGACCAACGAAAGCTATACTCCTTACGACATAGAGACATCCATCGGCGTTGACCGTATGTTCCTTTCTGTCATGTGCCACTCTTACTGCGAGGAGAAGTTGGAGAACGGCGAGACGCGTGTTGTGCTCAAGTTGCCGGCCGCTCTCGCTCCCGTAAAGCTCTGCGTGATGCCTCTTTTGAAGAAAGACGGACTGCCGGAGAAGGCCCGCGAGATAATCAACGGCCTGAAGTTCCACTTCAACTGCCAGTATGACGAGAAGGATTCCATCGGAAAACGCTACCGCCGTCAGGACGCGATAGGCACTCCGTACTGTGTAACGGTAGACCACGACACGCTCGAGAACAATACCGTAACGCTGCGTTTCCGCGACACGATGGAGCAGGAGCGTGTCAACATTGCCGACCTTTGCGGCATAATAGAGGACAAGGTAAGCATTACGAGCTTGCTTAAAAAACTACAGTAAATGAAGAAATCCAATTTGATATTCGCCGTTTTCGCGCTTGTGCTGGTGTCGGTTTTCGCATCGTGCAGCGAGGAAGATAACACTGTTGAGGAGTTTCCTGACTGGCGTAACCGCAATGAGGAATACTTTTCGAATATCTGGAACACGGCGCAACTTAACTCCGACGGTTCCTGGAAGATGTTTCTCAGTTACGCGCTTGAGGACACCATCCCGACGACTTATGACGATTACATAGCCGTTCAGGTGTTAAGGGAGGGCACGGGCAGCGGTTGTCCGATGTTCACCGACTCGGTAAAGATTAACTACCGCGGCCGGCTTATCTCCTCGACATCGTACCCTGACGGCTACGTTTTCGACCAGTCGTACAAAGGCGAGTACAATCCGGCGACGGCGTTCCCGGCAACCATGTATGTCGGAGGCACTATTGACGGCTTCGCCACGGCGTTGCAGCACATGCACATAGGCGACTATTGGCGCGTGTACATTCCTTGGATGCTGGGTTACGGCTCGTCAGGCTCGTCTACAATTCCGGCTTACAGCACGTTGATATTCGATATAGAGCTTGTCGCTTACTATCGTGCGGGGACGAATGTGCCCGAGTCACGCGCTGTCGAAGGGGTGTGGATAACCGAATGACACATATATAATATAATGTGGAAGGCACGTAACGGATGTCCCGTTACGTGCCTTTTTTGTGGCCGGTGACGTGTAGATGGCGTGCGCCGGCTGTTTTGTTACATGGCATGAAGCAAAAATACGCTTGGTGGCATGTTATTTTGATTTAGGTCAAAAATATGCCGCTTCCATGCAAAAAACAGTAGTATTCCTTTGCTGTGTGCGCAAACAGCCGTATCTTTGCATCGTCAAAACAAAACAATAGGTGTTAGTTTGTTAGGTATTAAGTTATAAAGAAAGGTAAAGATTGTAACAAGTAAGGATGACAGACATGCCGTGAGGCATCACGAAAAGTTTTCATAGGTATAGGTAAGAAGATTGATTTAGGTAACAAAGATGTACAACCCTGTTTGCTGTATATCACAGCAACAGGTTCCGGGGGTGAGGGAAAGCATAAAAAGACACGGCCTCCGGTTTCACAAAAGAGAAAGTTTCATGGTTAATGTTGATAAGAAAGGTGGGAGCTTTGTTTAAGAGTTTCCGCCGTTTTTATTTCCGTCCGCCAAACGCTTGATGGTCAGGCAGTTGGCGGACGGTTGCTTTTTGGCGTGTAAAAGACCGTGTTTTAGCTTGCAAAAGGCCACCTTTTAGCGTGCAAAACATGGTCTTTTGCAATGCGAAAGGTGCCCTTTTGCAGCGGCTTATGGCTACGGCCGTTCTTCAATGTGCCGTTGTATGTTTGTCAGTCACGCCGTTATCAGAGATTAGTTTTTATGGTTTTGCGCATTGCCAATTACTTGAAAAGTAGTAATTTTGCACCATGTTTTCAAGCAGTAAGGATAATGCGTTGCTGGCGATGATACGCAACGGACAGGAGATGAGCGGCAGCCAGAAGTTCAATCTGATAGTACAGCTCAGTGTTCCGTCCATCCTCGCGCAGCTTACCACAATCATGATGTTTTACATCGACGCGTCTATGGTCGGTTCGCTCGGTGCAAGGGCGTCGGCGTCGATAGGCATAGTGGAGTCTACAACATGGCTTTTCGGCGGTTTGACATCGGCCGCCGCGCTTGGCTTTTCGGTGCAGGCGGCCCACTTCATAGGCGCAAACGACTTCGAGAAAGCCCGCCAGGTGTTCCGCCAGGGACTTATGGCTACGGCCTTGTTCACCGTTATCCTCACTACGATTTGCGTCTGCATAGCCAAGCCTCTGCCTGTATGGCTGGGTGGCGGGGCGGATATCTGCGGCGACGCTACGGCGTATTTTACCGTTTACTGCCTCTCTTTGCCCGTATATCAGATAGGCATCTTGTCGTCAAGCATGCTCAAGTGTTCCGGAAACATGCGTATCCCGAGCATTATGAGCATACTGATGTGCTTGCTGGACGTTGTTTTCAACTTCTTCCTTATTTACGAGACGCGCCCCGTGACGCTGTTCGGCGTTGACATGACAATGCCCGGAGCAGGCATGGGAGTGCCCGGCGCGGCTTTGGGAACAGCCCTGGCATACGTCGTTACGGGCGTGATGCTTATATGGTTTGCCACGGTCAAGTCGCCAGAACTGTCGTTGAAGGGCGAGAAATGGTCGTTTGCGCCGATGTGGAACTACTTGCGCAACGCCGCGAAAGTAAGCCTTCCGATGGGTGCGCAATACATGATGATGAGCGGAGCGCAGATTGTCAGCACGATGATTGTCGCCCCTTTGGGCAACATTGCGATAGCGGCCAACACGCTTGCGATAACCGCCGAGAGCCTGTGTTACATGCCGGGATACGGTATCGGGGATGCTGCGACGACGCTTGTCGGTCAGAGTATCGGGGCCGGACGGAGCCGGTTGGCACGCAGTTTTGCGTATCGCACGGTGTTCATGGGCATGGGTGTAATGGCGTTCATGGGCATGGTGATGTACGTTTTCGCACCCGAGATGATAGGGGTTATGACTCCCGACGAGCAGGTACGCCTGCTCGGGTCGCAGTCTTTGCGCATAGAGGCGTTTGCCGAGCCTATGTTTGCCGCCGCGATAGTTACTTACAGCGTGTGTCTCGGGGCAGGAGATACGCTCATACCGGCTACCATGAACCTTGCCTCTATGTGGCTTGTGCGCCTTACGTTGGCCGCCCATTTCGCACCGATTTACGGCCTGCGTGGCGTCTGGATGGCAATGGCCATCGAGCTGACGCTGCGCGGAACCATCTTCCTTATCCGCCTTTTCAGCGGCAAGTGGCTGAAGAAGGGGTTTAAGTAATAAAGGAGTTAAGGAGTTATGGAGTAAAGGAGTTAAGACAATACCCATGTTTCCGATATTTATTTGACAAGCAACCAGGCATTTGTCTTAACTCCTTTACTCCATAACTCCTTAACTCCTAAGAATTAACTTATGATAGTTTCTTTCGCCTTTTCATACCCTTCTACCAGCTCTTTCATTACTTCTGCCACGGGTTTGACGGCTTTTATGGCCGAGGCAATCTGTCCTATTTCAAGCTCTCCGCCGTCGGTGTCGCCCTCGAAGATGCCGCGCTTTGAGGCGGCCTGTCCGAGGATGGCGCGCAGCTCGTCGGGAGACGCTCCGCCGTCTTCGGCCTCTTTCACCTTGTCATACAGTGAGTTCTTGATTAATCGGGTGGGGGCGAGCTTTTTCAAGCAGAGCATCGTGTCGCCCTCTTCAAGCGAGACGCACCTTTGTTTGAACGCTTCAGCTGCCGAGCTCTCCTCGGTCAGGGCGAAGAGTGTGCCTATCTGTACGCCTTCCGCGCCGAGAACCATCGACGCGAGGATGGCTTCGCCCGACGCAATTCCGCCTGCGGCGATGAGTGGCAGGCTTGTGGCGCGGCGCACTTGGGGGATAAGCGTCATCGTGGTTGTTTCCTCGCGGCCGTTGTGTCCGCCAGCTTCGAAGCCTTCGGCCACCACCGCATCGACTCCGGCTTCCTCGCACTTGCGCGCGAACTTGCTGCTCGACACCACGTGGGCGACCTTTATTCCGGCCTCGTGGAGCATCGGAGTAAACTTCTTCGGGCTGCCTGCCGAGGTGAAAACGATTTTCACGCCGCTGTCGATGATGAGCTTCATCAGGCGGTCTATTTCCGGATACATCAGCGGAACGTTCACACCCCAGGGCTTGTCGGTGGCCTCTTTCATCTTGGCGATGTGCTCTTCAAGCGTCTCCGGGTGCATCGAGCCTGCCCCGAGCAGCCCAAGTCCGCCTGCGTTGCTTACCGCAGAGGCTAATCTCCAGCCGCTGCACCACACCATTCCGCCCTGTACTATGGGGTAGTCTATGCCGAAAAGTTCGGTTATTCTGTTCTTTTTCATAGCTGTTGTCAGTGTTTTTGATAAATGACTGTTATGCAAAGATACGGCAAAACGTGTTGACTTCAAAATAAAACAAAGCAAAACTTATATGCTAAAAGTAACCTCTTGATAATCAGTATGTTATAAATGCCGTTTCAAAAGGTGGCCTTTCGGCTTGTAAAAGGTGGCCTTTTAGACGGTGAAAGGCCACCTTTTGCGATGCAAAAGACGGCCTTTCGGGAAACGTGTGATGATTTCTTGTCTGCATGATGGCCGTCAGGCGGTTTCTCCCTTGTGGTAAGGCAGTATGAGAACGAGCACCACAGCCCCTGCAATCAGCAGTATGGTCTGCCCCGTTATGTCCTTCATCGCCACTATGGCGGCTTGCACTGTCACCCTGCCTTTAAGCGAAGTGGAGGCCAACTGCTCGGCCTCAAGCGTGCCCTTCCGCCTGCCTGTCCGGCAAGTTTGGTCAGAGTGAATGTCCGTGCGGCAGCGTCGTTCTCGCCGTCAACGGCCTGCGCCAGCCGTGTCACGTAATGCTGGCGGCGCTCCGTAAGCCTGTTGGAGTAGATTGAAGAGCCTACGACGGGCGCGATGGCGTTGCGCATCCATATCATCAGGAACACAAACGTTGCCAGATAGCGTGAAGGCAGGCTCTTCATGCCGAACGCCGCCACGAGCGAATATAGCACAAGCAAGCCCGTGAAGTTGAGTATCGTCGGCAAAGTCATGTTCTCAAGCAGCCCCACCGTGCTGTACTGGAAGTACATGTACACGTCGGCCGACGCCATGATGAGCAGTGCCGTGGCGAAGATTGTGCGGAAACGCGCCTTGCACAGCACCATCAGCAGCGACAATATGAGGCCAATGAGACAGCCCACGATGGCCCAGCGGCTGATGAACGCGCCCTGCATGTTGTTTATCGGGGTGGCGATTTTGGCGAAAGCGGTGACGAACGAGTTGGCCGAATTGAACGTCATGGCCAGCAAAAACAGCAGCATCGACATCCATACGTTGCGGTATGTGAACACCTCCAACGGCAGATAATAGTGCTCCCTGTGGCGGAATGCCATATATATGAACGCTCCGGCGGATATAAGGAACACGGCCGTGGCGGCGCGGATGTACATCGAGTCGAACCAGTCGAGCACGTTGCCGTACACCAATGCGTAAGCCATTGAGCACAGGGCGGCGGCCATCAGCAGCATGTCGGGCACCATAGTCCACTCTATTTTCCATTTCTCTTTTTTCTCCTCGTCGGCCATCGTGAATATTACAAGCAGCGAGGCAATGAGCAACATGCTGATGACGGCGTAGTAAGCGTCCTGCCAGCTGTATTCGTATGCAAACCAGGCGGTGAGCAAGTTGCTCGACTGCGAGATAACGAGGATGTAGAAATACAGCACCGGCATCAGGAAGGTGTGCTTCCGTTCCAGCTCATACTGTATGTCGGCAGGCGGTTCGGCCTTCATTGTGAACATCGCCAGCGTGTCCATTCCCGTCAGGTAAGGGGCTATTGTGAACGTGCAGTTGAGCATGACGGCGATGCGCACGAAGCCCGTAAGCAGGCAGGCGGCCAGCAATACGGGCACCGACGTTGTGACGGCTCACACGTAGTTGAGCGGTATCAGCAGCATGAAGCATGCGAGGTAGGTATGTTTCGGCCTGCGTGCTTGCAGGAAACGCACCATGAACGGCGGAAACAGGCACATCCCTATGCTTGTGAAGAAGCTGGCAAGCTGTATGTCCTCCGTCCTCACTGCAAGTCCGCCTGACATCTCGGCGACGTTGCAGAGGTAGGCTCCGCCCGAGAATGTGGGTGGAATGAACATCAACAGCAGCACCAGTATGCCTACAGGCCGCGGCACGGACGGGCGGAACGGGTAGTTGTTTCTTTCCTTTTCCATGCTCAATCGTCTTTTACGTCCACCTTGATTTCACACATCATGCCTGCCGCCAAGTGGCTGTTGTCGGCGGCGGGGATGTGGCTGTGGAAGATGCAATTTTCCTGGCGAGAGGCTGTAAACAGGTGTATCTGATTCATCGGAGGGATCAGCTGCGGGCGGCACAGGTGTTACAGGATGCGTTGAAAGATTTCCACAATATTACCTGTATCTGGGATACCACGGTGGAAAAAATTGGCGGAGAGCAGCAGGTGCAGTGGATAACTCTGAAACAGACAAAGACCGCAGAAAAGTATCAGCTGGATGTGGATGGTGTCTTTATTGCAGTGGGAACCGTACCGGATACCGGGTTTGTAAAGGAACTGGTAGATTTGGATGAGCATGGATATATCAAAGCCGGCGAGGATGGAAGAACCGGTGTGTCGGGTATCTACGCAGCGGGAGATATCAGAACCAAGGAACTGCGCCAGATTATTACAGCAGCTGCAGACGGGGCAAACTGTGTGAATTCCGCGCAGCAGGATTTGTATAAAGGATAACAGAAGCGGAAATGAATATGGAAATCACCATGAGTATGTCCTATGTGAAAATACTGCTGAGAAACCTGTGAAAACAGCGATAAAAAGGGGCTTTTGTTAAAAAGTACTAAGTTGTGTCTGAAATTCACACAATTAAGGTGGATAGTGAAAAAGTTATACTCCGGTTATCCACATAGGAAAATACTGGAAATGCCGTAAAATCAAGTTATACACAAAGTTATCCACTTTATCCACATTTTTTCATGTGGACAACCGTGATTTACATAACGAAAAAGGAAACAAATGTTTTGTGAATAAGTGATAAATCGATGTTTCGACAAAAAGAGTGTGGAAAAACTATTGACTTTTTTATAGTCAAATAGTAAAAAAAAATGAAGTGAATTTTCAAACAATTTGCGGGGATTTAAAAAAAGAAGCCAGGGTTCAGCCCCCGGCTCCTTTCATTCTCTTGATCACTTTCAGTCTCGTAAATTCCTCTCTCTCCTTCTCCTCTAACGCATTACTGATATCCTTTGTCAGCTGCTCGTAATGAGGAATCGTGATATTCTTCAGCGCGTTTGCCCGCTTCTGCGTTTTCTTGATATTCGCTGCCAGCCGGTACGCTGCATTTTCCACCATGGAAAGTCGGATCGTCAGTTCCTTCACCTTCTCAAACGCTTGCTTTGCCGCATCCAGAGATTCCTTTGTGCTGTAAAACGCATACGTCGGAGCATCCCCGGAAGATTCCGATTCCACCAACGGAATCTCCGTACCCATGATACTTCTGGTCTTGATACGGATCGAATCCTCAATGGGAACTGTATAAGAAATCGTCTGTACGGTATTAATACCGATTTCCATATTTGCCCTCTGCAACGCTCCATACGCCTCACGGAAGGTCACATCGATCTGCGACTGGATACCCTTCGCCTCATCGATCAGGTTCATCATTTCACGGATCAGAATATTTCGCTTCTTATCCATCAGGTCAAATCCCTGGAGAGAAAGAGCCAGAGAATTCTTGGCAAGGATCAGATTTCCCTTGGTAGGGAAGGTATTTGGATCCATAAAATCCCCCCTTTTATTCCATCATAGACTGTGCGTCAGAGACAGCCTGTTCCACAAGGTCAATATCGGTTGGCTGATAGTACTGATTCAGAACTTTGGTATCGATACGGTCAAGCTCCTCTTTCGGAAGCAGACCAAGCAGCTTCCAGCCGATATCCAGTGTTTCGGTGATCGTACGGTTTTCCATCGGACCCTGGCCGACAAACTCACGCTCAAAGGCATTACCGAAGATCAGATACTTTTTATCCAGCGGAGAAAGCTCATCTTCACCGATAACGGAAGCCAGTGCTCTGGCATCTCCTACTTTTGCGTAGCAGGAAAACAGCTGGTTTGCCACATCCTGATGGTCTTCTCTGGTATATCCCTTACCGATACCATCCTTCATCAGACGGGACAGAGACGGCAGTACGTTGATCGGTGGATAGATCGCCTGTCCGTGAAGCTGTCGGTCCAGAACGATCTGACCTTCGGTGATATACCCGGTCAGGTCAGGAATCGGGTGGGTGATATCGTCGTTTGGCATGGTCAGGATCGGAATCTGCGTAACCGATCCGGTGCCGCCCTGTACGATACCGGCACGCTCATAAAGGGTGGCCAGTTCACTGTAGAGGTAACCCGGATAACCTTTACGGGAAGGAATCTCACCCTTGGAGGAAGAAACCTCTCGCATTGCCTCGCAGAAAGAGGTGATATCTGTCAGGATGACCAGGATA
>ERZ826146.2408-NODE-2408-length-14110-cov-3.722234_pt1 | contig 14110 bp, 10 predicted proteins | sample MGYA00519857_ERZ826146 | MGnify/ENA primary metagenome ERZ826146 (study PRJEB31778, sample SAMEA3449222) | human gut metagenome | biome: human gut; feature: human-associated habitat; material: faeces | place: United Kingdom | collected 2010/2012 ...
GTGGGCGGTTAGAGGCGATTTTGAGATCCGACACCTACGTAGACTTTCGCGAGTGCCAGCTGGCACTCGTGAATGATAGTCGGAGTTGGTGACTAGCTCAAAACGCCTCTGCCCACGTTGCCCCACCCCCGAACCGGGAGGCTGGTGCGTCCGTCTTACGACAAATCCTCTCTTCTATTTAACCTTACATGAACGTTCTCCAATATCCAACCTTACGCTCATTAATCTCCTTAATAATCTCCGGCTCAACCTTGAAGTTTCTTTCCATATCCATCAATCCATTGATCTCCTGCTGCACATCGCTGACCTGGGTGTAACAGAAGCCGCAGCAATATGGGATTTTCTTGACGGCTGTAGTAATATCATCAAAACGCTTGATAAAATCTTCTTTTGTATTGACTTTATTGCCATATCCCCATCCGGAATCATCGTTGTTGAAAGCGATTCCACCATACTCGCTGATGATGATCGGCTGACCTTTGTACTCGTAGCCGTTTGCCAGAGCAGATTTTCCGCTGTGGTATACTTCTGTGGTCAGAATCTGGTCTTTGTATTCGGTGTAGCGTTTGTACAGAGTATCGCCCACTTCTTCATAATCATGAAGGGTGATAATATCGGAAACGGTGTGTTCCCATCCGTCGTTTACAATAACCGGACGCATAGTGTCCAGGCTCTTTGTCAGATAGTATACCGCTTCTGTAAAGTGCTGTTCTACTTTTCTTGTTTCAATCTGGCTGACGCCCCAGGATTCGTTCATCGGAGTCCAGGTGATGATGCATGGGTGGTTGTAGTTCTGTCGAACAATTTCCATCCATTCTTTTGTAAATTCTTCTACCGCATAATCGGTATAGCGATAGGCGGCTGCCATCTCGCTCCATACTAGCATACCTTTCACATCACACCAATATAAGAATCTCTCATCTTCTGTTTTCTGGTGTTTGCGCAGTCCGTTGCATCCAAGGGCATGGATCTTGTCGATATCCTCGACCAATGCTTCTTCACTTGGTGGTGTCAGATGAGAATCCTTCCAGTACCCCTGATCCAGAATCAGTCTCTGATACAGTGGATGACCGTTCAATAAAATGTTTGGTCCATCGATACGGATCTCACGCATTGCGAAATAAGAACCAACCGTATCCACGATCTCCCCTTTGTGAGTAACCACAAAATCAATATCATACAGATCCGGTTCTGCCGGAGTCCAAACACGGACACCCCATTCCAGTCCCACTGTTCCTTCATAGGCTACATTAATGGTTGTCTCTACATGTTTCTGATTTGCCAGCACACACTGCTTTGCAACCGTTGTTCCTCGAAAACTAACGGTAGCTGTGATCATCAGATCGTCATCCAGATCTTTTTCCGCTGCTGCCACTTCATATTCCAGTTTCAGTGCAGCATTTTGCAGATCCGGTGTCATTTTTACGGATGCCAGGCTGATCTTCGGTACGTATTCACTCCATACCGTTTTCCAGATACCGGTGGTCTGTACATACCAGCATCCAAAGTTTTCGTTGATCCATCGCTGTTTTCCTCTTGGCTGCTGGGTATCAAAAGAGTCTTCTACTTTTACCGTCAGTTCATTTTCTCCGTCATGCACCAGATTGGTAACGTCAAAAGAGCATCTTGCATAGCCGCCTCTGTGGCTTCCTGCATAGGCACCGTTTACCCATACTTTTGTAATAAAATCACTGCCCTCAAAGTGCAGGATATAACGATTGTTCTCCAGCTTCACACCATCTACGTTAATTGTACGATGATACCAGATAAAATCATGGCGGGTTTCATCCTGAATGCCGCTTAACTTTGTCTCATATGTGAACGGAACATTGATCTTTTTATCACCTTTGAATTCCTGATACCATTTCTCTTTTTCCCCGGCATTTTCATCATCAAAACCGAAATCCCAGGTTCCGTTCAGATTTTCCCAGTCAGTTCGCATAAACTGTGGTCTTGGATAGTCCTTGATGTAACATTTCATTTTTGCTTTCCTCCATAAATGCTTGTAAAATCCCTTTCCGTCCTTTTGACGATTTTCCTATGCAGGTTTATTTTCTCAGAAAATACATTTTTTTCATATTACAATACTGTACAATTTTTTTCTTTTTCTTTGTGTAGTTTTCCCTTTGTTCAGACAACAACTGTAAAAAAACGTCTCGTTTCTATTTTGCAAAAAAAGATGGTACGGAGTTCTCCATACCATCTTTTCTATATTTCTGAAATTTTTTATCTTCCAAGCGCCTTCGCCAGTTTCCGGATGTATTCCGGGGTGGTTCCGCAACAGCCGCCTACGATTCCGGCACCGACTTCTACCAGGTGTTTGGTGTGTCTTGCAAAATCATCTGCATTCATATCGTAATGAGCTTCGCCTTTGTCATCGATAAACGGCATGCCTGCGTTTGGTTTCGCGATGATCGGAACAGTTGCCACTTCTTTCATGCTGGCAACTACTGCTTCCAGCTGATCCGGACCTACGGAACAGTTCAGTCCTACGGCAGCCGCTCCCATCTCCTGTAAAGTCAGAACTGCTTCCACGGCGTTACCTCCGTACATTGCACTCCCGTCTGCTTCCAGAGAAAGCGTACAGATCATCGGAAGATTGCAGACTGCCTGTGCTGCATCCAGTGCAACCACCGTCTCATCCACGCTCAACATGGTCTCTGCAACAAACAGATCCACTCCTGCATCCACCAGGGCTTTCATCTGTTCCTGATATGCCTCATACAGTTCATTATAAGTCAGGGTTCCTCTCGGCTCCATCAGCTGTCCGGTGGTGGTGATATCTCCCGCTACCAGAGCCCGGTTGCCAATTCCGTCTTTACAGATCTTTACCAGCTTTGTGTTCAGTTCGGCTACCCGATCCTGGAGATTAAAGTTTCTCAGGCTGATAGGATTGGCTGCGAATGTAGGAGCATATACGATCTGGCTTCCGGCATCCACATAGGCACGCTGCAGTTCCTGTAAAACTGAAGGATTTTCAAGTACCCACTGCTCAGAAGATATGCCTACCGGCATACCTGCTTTTCTCAGGTTGGAACCGGTGGCTCCGTCCAGAATTACTACCCCTTTTGCTGTCAGTTCATCAAATTGCTGTCTTGTCATTGTTTTCTCCTTCCTCTGTATATCCAAAACACTATTTCAGTATTATCAGCTTTTTTATCTTCCCACGGACTTACAGAGGGAGTGTCCCATTACTGTTTCCGTTCACAGAACTCGATCCGTTCTTTATTCGGTCCTTCGATAATAAAGAAAGCCACACCCTTTTCCCAGAATGGAAGTTCTTCAATTCCATTCGACAACACTTTATATCCCTGCTCACAGATCCATGCATAAGCAGCCTGAATATCTGTACAGTTTAAAGCGAAGTGATTGATGGCGCCGTCAATGCCGTTACCACCTTCGGCGTAGGTCTCGATCATCAGGTTTCCCAGCTGCAAAAATGCAACTTTTGCCTGGTTTGCAGGTACCTGATTCGTGTGCATGGTCTGAAATCCCAGACCTTCGTAAAACCGGATCGTTGTTTCTATGTCTGATGTAGGAATTCCGATATGCTGGATTCCTGTCGTCCACTGTACTACACTCATCCTCTGTATCCTCCGCTTTTTTCTCTATAAATCTTATTTACTCAGCGCTGTCCTCTGCTGCTGTGTCTTCTGTTGTAGTGTCTTCACTATTATCCTGTGAAGAGGTATCTTCTGTACTGTCCTGTGCGTCACTGGATTCTGTATCATCGCTGCTGTCGGCACTCTTGTATACAAAAGATACACTGTCAGTGACTGTGATCTGATCCCATACTTTATCTTTGACTTTAATCTTTTCTTCTTTTACCCAGTCTTCCAGTGTGCTGTCAAACAGATCAGATTTTCTTTCTGAAATAACCGTCTTCTCTTTGTTTTCTGTCGCATCTTCGTCCAGCATCTTATCCAGACGTACCACATAATAACCGTCGTCGCCTTCGATCACACTGTCAGCAACTTCTCCGTCTTTCAGTTCCAGAGCTGCATCCTGTACCGCCTCATCCAGTGTATCATCAGTACTTCCTGCTGTGGTAAATGCCGGTGCTGTCGCACTTAAACTGTCATCTACTTCTTTTGCCAGTGCATCCATATCTGCGTTTGCCACGTCATCGGATGCTTTTACTTTATCAAGTACCTGCTGTGCCAGGTCTTTTTTCTGGGCTTTTTCTTCATCGGTCAGATCAATGGTATTACCGTCATCATCCTTTTCTGTTCCTTCTGTAGAAACTTTTACAATAGTGACTCTTGTCTGATCTTTTTCATTGGCGCTGACCTCGGTATCTACATCTGCAGTCATCGGATCATGCATCTTGCTGCGGATCGTTACCAGTTCCAGATACGTAACAATATCATCTTCAGATACTGCCAGTTTTTTCAGGATCTTTTCATCGTTATCTTTGATAAATTCCGCTGCTGCTTCTTTGATCGCTTTTTCTTCATCATCCGTAATCGTAACGTCATAATCTGCCGCATGTGCTTTCAGTACATACAACTGATTAATTGTCGTCATGACGCCATCTTTGGAGCTTTCCCCGACAGTTTTCCCGTCGTCTCCTTTCTGATCCCACACATTAGATGCAGAGCCGCTGACACCATACTGTGACATCAGCATATTATAATAACTCATGGTCTGCGCCTGCTGGTCTCTTACCATATAGCTTGCCAGACCCAATGTTACTTTTTCATCTCCTACAGTTGCTACGGTTTTTGTTCCATCAATTGCTTTTGAGCATCCGGACAGTGTACCTGCTGCAAGAGCAGCTGCCAGAATCCCACATGCTGCGGTTTTATTTAACTTTCTCATGTTTTCCTCCGTTACCCTTTTATGTACTCCGGGAGTACACTTATTCACTAATAGCATTTATTATAGACTATTTCCTCCTATGGGGCAACTTTTTTCCTTTTATTTCAATCTTTTTTCACAAGTACCCGTTACTGTTCACTACGTTCTCAGTAACACGCTTCGCGATGCACAGAATTTATGCTGACCGCATAAACTCGCGCGATATGTCTCGGGTTTTCTGTGACTTTCACTCACAAAAAACGCCTCGCGGGATATTGCCAGTAAACAGTAACCAAGCGCTCTTCTCTTGTTTTCCTGTTCTCAGGAATTTGCCTGCACTTATACCAGACACTGCATGACCGTCAGTAATTCAGTCGCCTTCTCCTGCATCGGCACTGCTTCCTTTGCCTTTCGGTTTCTCGGACGATACAGAAAATACGGATTTGTTTCGACTTTAAATTGCAGTTCTTCCGGATACTGATTCAGTATCTCCGGTATCTTCGCTGTGTCAATCCTCGCCCGCTCATACATGGTAAGTTTCAGGCTGTCATCAAGCTGCTTAACTTCGGTCAGATAGATCCGGTGAGCCATGGCTTTCAGGCTTGCCACTGCGAGGAGGTTCTGCACCATCTTCGGTGGTTCTCCAAAACGGTCCAGCAGTTCTTCCATCATATCCTCATACTCTTCCCGGTTCTCGATCGCCGCGATCCGTTTGTAAATATCCAGCTTCTGATATTCATTCGGAATATATTTTTCCGGAATGTACGCATTGATCTGCAGGTCGATCGTCGTCTCGAAGTCTTCCTGTACTTCGATTCCTTTTGCTTCCTGTACGGCTTCATTCAGCATCTTACAGTAGAGATCGTATCCTACCGCTTCCATGTGACCGTGCTGTTCCGCTCCCAGAAGATTGCCCGCACCACGCAGTTCCAGATCACGCATGGCAATCTTGATCCCGCTTCCCAGTTCAGTGAATTCGCGGATCGCATGGAGGCGTTTTTCTGCGATTTCTTTTAACATCTTATTTCTCCGGTACATCAGGAAAGCGTATGCGGTCCGGTTGGATCGTCCTACCCTTCCTCTCAGCTGATACAACTGAGAAAGTCCCATCTGATCCGCATCATGGATGATCATGGTATTGGCATTCGAGATATCCAGCCCCGTCTCGATGATGGTTGTAGAGACCAGAACATCGATCTCTCCGTTAATAAATCCATACATGATCTTTTCCAGTTCACGCTCGCTCATCTGTCCGTGGGCAAATGCCACGCTCGCCTCCGGAACCAGTTTTCGAATCTGATTGGTGATCTCTTCAATGTTATTGACACGATTGTATACATAATACACCTGACCACCGCGTGCCAGTTCCCGGCTGATCGCCTCCCGTACCATCTCATCGTTATATTCCATCACATAGGTCTGGATCGGTGTACGGTCCTGTGGAGCTTCTTCCAGAACACTCATATCCCGGATTCCGATCAGACTCATGTGAAGAGTTCGCGGAATCGGCGTCGCTGTCAGGGTCAGGACATCGATATTCTGTTTCATCTGCTTAATCTTTTCTTTGTGGGTAACACCAAAGCGCTGTTCCTCATCGATGATCAGCAGTCCCAGATCTTTAAACTGCACATCTTTGGATAACACCCGATGAGTCCCGATCAGGATATCCACCAGACCTTTTTTCAGATCCCCGATCGTCTTTTTCTGCTGGCTGGCGGTACGGAACCGGCACAGAAGGTCCACGCGCACCGGAAAATCCTTCATCCGCTGTGCAAATGTATTGTAATGCTGCTGTGCAAGGATCGTGGTCGGAACCAGATAAACCACCTGTTTTCCCTCCTGGATCGCCTTAAAGGCCACACGGATCGCAATCTCCGTCTTCCCGTAGCCCACATCTCCGCAGATCAGCCGATCCATGATCTTCGGGCTCTCCATATCCTGCTTTGCCGCCTCGATCGCCTGCAGCTGATCCTCCGTCTCTTCAAATGGAAACATCTCTTCAAATTCCCGCTGCCATACCGTATCCGGTCCATAGCGGAAACCGGCTTCCTGCTGTCTGGCTGCATACAGTGCCACCAGATCTTTTGCGATATTCTTTACAGCTCCGCGGACCTTCGTCTTGGTCTTCTTCCATTCCTGTCCGCCGAGTTTGTTTAACTTCGGTGTCTTTGCCGCATCAGAACCGGCATATTTTTGCAGGACATCCAGCTGGGTAGCGAGAATATACAGGTTACTTTTTCCTGCATACTCGATCTTGATATAGTCTTTCACCACACCATCCACTTCCATCTTCTCGATGCCGCGGTACACGCCCAGCCCGTGGTTTTCATGAACCACAAAGTCTCCTACGGAAAGCTCCGAAAAGCTCTGGATCTGCTTTCCGCTGTACCGAGATTTTTTCCGTTTTTTCTTTTTTTCTTTGCCGAAAATATCCGTCTCCGAGATCACCACGTATTTGACCATCGGATACTCGAAGCCACGGCTTACCCGTCCCCAGGTGACCTTGATCTGTCCCGGCTGGATCAGTTCTTCCGGATCCTCACTGTAAAAAGCTGACAGTTCCTGATCCTGCAGATCTTTTGCCAGTCTGGCCGCCCTTGTTCGCGAAGGGGATAACAACAGCATCCGGTAACCGGATTTTTTCCAGCGCAACAGATCTTTTACCAGCATCTCAAAACTGTTGTTGTACGGGTTGACCGATTTTACAGTCAGCTGCATCTCCATAGTGAAGTTCCACCCGGTTCCCCGTGGCTCCATCGTGGACAATGACAGTGTATGCATCTGATGAAACCGATGCACTACTTCCTGATGGTTTCGGATCACTTCCATCTGTCCGGGCAGAAGATACCCCTTTTCCAGACGGTGAATCATGCTCTCCCGGAATTCTTCTTCTGTTGTCTTGGCATGTTCTGTCAACCGGTTCGGCTCGTCGATCACAACCAGCGTGTTCTCCGGCAGATATTCCAATAACGATTCTGTCTTCTTATAAAAATACCGGACAAAACTTTCTGCTCCGGCAATATGCTCCATCTCTTCTAACTGGTCTTTTAATTCAGCGGCGATCTGGCGGACTCTCGCCCCTTCCTCTGTCTTCATCTCGTCCCGGAACTTCTTCTGACTCTTTTGCGCCTCTTTTTCAATGGCTTTGATGCCCTGTCGGATCGTCTCCTTATCCAGCACCACTTCCGTCGCCGGATAGATCGTAATCTCCTCCAGATTCTCGATCGAGCGCTGGCTTTCCGCATCAAAACTGCGGATGGAATCCACCTCATCTCCCCACAGTTCGATACGCCAAGGGTTATCCTCGGTCAGAGAAAATACATCCATGATTCCACCGCGGATAGAAAACTGTCCCGGAACCTCTACCTGCGCCGCCCATTCATACCCGAGTTCCAACAGATGTCTTTTCATCCGATCCAGGTCAATCTCGCTGTCATTGCGAATCTTTATTACTTTTTCCTTCCACACGGCAAGCGGCACCAAACAGTCCAGGCAGCTGTCGATCGAAGTAACGATCGTCACTTCTTCCCGCTCCAGCAGTGCGCGAAGCACCTGGATCCGTTGTCTGGTAAGAAGATTACCATGGATATCTGCCTGATAAAAGATCAGATCCCTCGCCGGATAATACAGTACTTCCGGATCATACAGCCGAAAATCCTCATAAAATGCCTTGGCTTTCAGATCATTTTCCGCAACGATCAGTCGAAAAGGAAACTCCCGGAGAAGCCCATTGGTAAAATGAGCTTTCTGGGAGTCCAGGCATCCGGAAACCTGTACGATTCCCGGTTTCTTCAGTTGTCTTATGATCGCATCAAAATCGGCCAGTTCATATAATGGTTGTACGAATGCATCCATCGTTTTCCCTTTCTAGTTAAACTGATTCATCGCCTGATCCACTTCTCCCTGTACCATCAGTTCCACGGCCCCTGCCGCGCGTTTCAGCGCGTCATCCACCAGTCCCCGATCTTCTTTGGAAAAGTGTCCCAGCACATAATCTGCCAGATCCCAGCCCTTCGGCTTTTCTCCGACTCCAACTTTGATTCTCTGGAAGTTCTGGGTGCCCAGCTGTGCGATAATATTTTTGATCCCGTTATGGCCACCCGCACTTCCTTTTTTCCGTATCCGGATCTTTCCCGGTTCCAGACTGATATCATCATAGATCACGATCAGTTCTTCTTCCGGGTCGATCTTATAATAATCTACCAGGGCTCTCACTGATTCCCCGCTCAGGTTCATGTAGGTCAGCGGTTTCGCCAGGATCACTTTCTGACCCGCGATCACTCCTTTTCCGTACATTGCCTTATGTTGTTTTCCCGAAGAGGGTACGCGATACTCATCCACCAGAAGATCAACCGCGTCAAATCCCACGTTATGGCGGGTATTTTCATACTGTTTTCCCGGATTGCCCAGGCCTACGATCAGATACATAGTGATAACTCCTTCATCAGCCGAAGTATACCAGCTCCTGCTCCGGTTTTTCTGCCGCTTCAATCTCTGTTGCGTACAATACCGGACCTCTGCCGTTGTATACTTCCATAAATTCGTCTTTAACTTTTGCAGTTACCGTTACCCAGCTGCCGATCCGCAGTCTCTTGGCTGCCGGATTCTTACAGATATAGCCGATAAACTGGGTATCGTCCGCACAGCAGGTCATCGCCATACGTCCGGGCACGAAAAATCCTGCGTTCAGCTCACGACTTTTCAACACCTGTCCTTTAAACCGAACCGTCTTATCCACATATTTTTTCAGATTATCCATCATATCCACATACCAGATACCGTAATCGATATCTTCGATATCAATGATGTCCGCATTCATATCATACGGCATCTCATCCTGGAAAATATCGTCGATTTCGCCCTCTTCATTTTCAAAGACAACTTCTGCTCTGGAATTGACAACTTTGACACTGCGACGGAAGTTTGCCAGCGGATGTTCATCCTGACAGCGGTTGAAAATTACCAGGTCCGCGTTTCGGATCATCTCCATGAATAAAGATTTCATATTGTTCATATAGATCTGGAAGGTGCTGGCATCCACGGTTACGATATGCTGTGCCAGATCCCAGTAACGTGGCATCTCGGTCTGATAGAACTTATCCACAGACCACAGCGGATTGTACTCTACCAGAACTCTTCCCGGATGATGTTTTTTATTCAACATCTGCAGGGTATCCGCGTTAAAGTCTTCCGGGTCTTCGATGATCTCAATCACCGTATTCATTTTCTTCAGGCTTTCCTCATCGTACTCCTCCTCTCCCTCTTCACAGAGAATCAGAAGCGTTTTGTCCGGAATCTGAAAATAACTCTGATGAATGGTAAAATCCAGAAACTGGGTTTTACCACTCTCTAAAAATCCTGTAATTAAATATACGGGAACATCTCTCTTCATCATTACTCATTCACTCCAAAAATTTCAGCAATTTTGTCTTCTGCCATCTTGGAACCGATCACACAGATCTTACCTGTGATCTGTGGAGTACCGGTGCGTACCTCATACTCTTCCGGAACCATATCAAAGTAGATCCACTGTCCGTCTTTTCCGTCCACCATACCTTTAGCACGAAGGATCACACCAAGATCTTCTGCTTCTGACAGAATCTTTAATGCAGCTTCGATCTCTTCTTTTGTATATTTCTTAGCAGTCTCACGGCCCCAGCTTGTAAATACTTCATCTGCATGATGATGGTGATGATCGTGACCGCATCCACACTCGCCATCATGGTGATGATGTTCGTGATCGTGGTCATGTCCGCATCCGCACTCATCGTCGTGGTCGTGATGATGATGTTCATGCTCGTGGTCATGGTCACATCCGCACTCGCCATCATGATCATGGTGATGATGCTCATGTTCGTGGTCATGATCACATCCGCACTCGCCATCATGATCATGGTGATGATGCTCATGCTCGTGGTCATGATCGTGATGTCCACCGCATACCGGGCAGAACTCTTCATCTTCTTCTCTGCCCTGCTCCATAGCTTCCAGAATCTGTGCACCGTCCAGTTTTTCGATTGGAGTGGTGATAATCACTGCATCCTTGTTCACTTCGCGGATCAGAGCAACTGCTTTGGCTACTTTCTCTTCGGTAGCCTTCGGTGTATCGGTACGGCTCAGAATAATCGTTCTTGCATACTGTAACTGGTTCTCGAAGAACTCACCGAAGTTTCTCATATACATTTTGCATTTGTTTACATCCGCTACGGTTGTATAGCTGTTCAGGCTGATCTCGCAGTCCACATCCACACCTTTTACCGCTTTGATGACGTCAGAGAGTTTGCCTACACCTGACGGCTCAATGATGATACGATCCGGATGATAGGTTGTGATCACTTCTTTCAAAGAAGTTCCGAAATCACCTACCAGAGAGCAGCAGATACATCCGGAGTTCATCTCTCGGATCTCGATACCGGAGTCTTTTAAGAATCCTCCGTCAATACCGATCTCTCCAAATTCATTTTCAATCAGCACTACCTGCTCGCCTTTTAAAGCTTCAGAAAGCAGTTTTTTAATCAGTGTTGTTTTTCCGGCTCCTAAAAATCCTGAAATAATGTCAATCTTTGTCATGTTTTTTACCTCCTGAAAAACGCCCAAAAAGGGCTGTTTTCTCTAAAACAGCCCTGAATTTTTGTCTGCATATCCTGTGAGTTCTTTCAACAGTTCCTGTCAAAAGAACTCACAGGATATTCTTACCGAATAGTTACTCCTCTATACTTTTATCACGTTTTGTCCAAAAAGTAAAGCCCCCTTTGCGTTTCGGTTTCATGCAACTAACCGTTCTTTTCATGCAAAAGGAGCTTATTTTTCTGTATGTATTATCCGTGGATCATCAGATGGACGATCTCCCGGTCTGTCTCGAGCATACCCTCAGATGCCAGTTTACCCACACAGCGGATCGTATTTTCCACTCCTTTTTTTACGATACCGTCACCGCCGATAAACTGCTGTCCGTTCTTATACATAAAGTAACCAAGGATTCCCGCGTCTACAGAGGATGCGATCTTCGCTGCGCAGGATGCTTTCGCTCCGTCGCAGATCATACCTGATACAATGGCAAGACCGTTGACAATGGCATGCTCGCCCTCCTTCTTGCCGTCTCCGTACAGGTAGGCGATCCCTGCGCCACAGCCACATCCGGCTCCTACTGCACCGCAGTATGCGGAAAGTCTGCCGATTCCTTCTTTGATATGGATCGTTGCCAGATTTGAGATCACCAGAGCCCGGTACATCGTCTCTTCCGATACCTGCAGTTCTTTTGCAAAAACCACGATCGGGACAGAAGCTGTGATTCCCTGGTTGCCGCTTCCGGAATTGATCACTACCGGAAGTTCACAGCCGTTCATTCTTGCATCGGAACCGGCAGCCGCCATGGCTTTGGCGCGCACCTTGACATCCTGATCGCCGTAAGTGGCCAACAGGACCTTTCCGATATTGGCTCCATAATTACCGCGGAGCCCTTCCTCGGCGATCGCCATGTTGTAACGAACCTGACGTTCCAGTACTTCCCGGACATCTGCAAGGTCCACTTCCTTTGCAAATGCAAAGATTTTTTCTATGGTAAGCGTCGATTTGTCTGCCAGTGCGGATTCTTCTTTTCCGGTAATCTCTTTTGCCAGAAGAATCTCCCCGTTTCTGGACACATGCACCAGATTCGTGTGGAAATCGGTGATCCGTACACTCGCGTTATCTTCTCCGTGATATAAAGTAATCTGAATATCAAAGATCAGATCAGAGGATGCCTCACAGACACTGCACGGAACCTCTTTCAGGAAGGTTCCCATCGCTTCGATGTCTTCCTGTTCCACATGGGAGATGACCTCCAGTTCCTTCGCAGCATCTCCTGCCACGATTCCGGCAGCTGCGGCGGCTTCGATTCCACGCAGTCCACCGGTATGGGGAACAACCACGCTTTTTACATTTTTTATAATATTTCGGCTGACCGCAACCTCCACCCGCTCCGGCAGGGCTCCCAGTATCTTTCTGGCAACAGCTCCCGCATAAGCGATGGCGATAGGCTCGGTACATCCCATCGCCGGCACCAGTTCATCTTTCAGGATCTGGACATAAGTTCGGTAATATTCTTTTGAAAGCATATTTCTATCTGTTCCTCACTCTTTTTATTTTTTCCAGCATGCCACCATATGGCCCGGTGTTCTCTCTTCCAGTTCCGGTTCCTGCTGTCTGCACTGATCGGTCGCGTAAGGACAGCGTGTATGGAAACGACAGCCGGACGGAACATGCAACGGACTCGGAAGATCTCCCTCGATGCCGCAGTGTTCCAGACTGAGTGCCCGCTTGGGATCTGCGATCGGAATGGAGGCCAGAAGTGCCCGGGTGTATGGGTGGCATGGATTGTCATACACTTCATCGCTTTCTCCGCTCTCCACGATCTTACCAAGGTACATTACACCGATCCTGTCGGAGATATGGCGCACCATGGACAGATCATGTGCCACAAACAGATACGTCAGTCCCAGTTCCTGCTGCAGATCTTCCAGCACGTTGACAACCTGTGCCTGGATCGATACGTCCAGTGCGGAAATCGGCTCATCGCAGAGCAGGAATTCCGGATGGACGGATAAGGCTCTTGCGATACCGATACGCTGACGCTGTCCGCCTGAAAACTCATAGGCATATTTTTCCATATCGTCTGCCTTCATACCTACTTTTTCAAGAAGGTTTACGATCCGCTCATCCATCTCTTTTTCCGGAAGTTTTTCAAAGACAGATATCGGTTCGGCCATGATCTCCCTTACATTCTGATGGGGATCCAGCGCAGAATAGGGATCCTGGAAAATAATCTGCATTCTTTTATGATATGCAAGGAGTTCTTTACCTTTTGTCTTTGTGATGTCGTGACCGTCGTAGGTTAAGATTCCATCTGTCGGCTCATACATACGGATCAGAGTACGTCCCAGTGTGGACTTTCCACAGCCGGACTCTCCCACCAGACCGAAGGTTTCTCCTTTTTTAATAGAAAGGTTCACACGGTCCACCGCCCGTACTTCCTGTACCAGTTTTCCGAAGAAATTTTTGACCGGGAAATACTTGGACAGATTCTTCGCTTCCAGAAGATATTGTTCTTTTGTTTCCATATTATTTCTCCTCTTCTTTCTTCTCTTTCTCGTCCAGTTCTTCTTTTGTGAAGATACATCTGGAGGACTGGGTATCGGAATATGCCCGCATGGACGGGATCCCTTTCTTACATTCCTCACATGCAAACCGGCAGCGGGTCACAAATGGACATCCCGCCGGCGGATTCGCCAGAGACGGTGCCATACCAGGGATCGGTTCGAGGCGTTCCCGA
>ERZ826146.2412-NODE-2412-length-14097-cov-2.701609_pt1 | contig 14097 bp, 11 predicted proteins | sample MGYA00519857_ERZ826146 | MGnify/ENA primary metagenome ERZ826146 (study PRJEB31778, sample SAMEA3449222) | human gut metagenome | biome: human gut; feature: human-associated habitat; material: faeces | place: United Kingdom | collected 2010/2012 ...
CGCTATACTCCACATCGTTATCCGTCTTTTGAGGTACAGCAGTTTATTCCCCGGTAAAACGGGGTTTCTTTTTTTATGGGGTTTCAAAAGAGATAATACAAAGCAATAGGGGTAATCACATAGTTTCTGTCGAATGTGGCTTGCAACTATTGTATGCTTTTGCTGTACTGCTCATCGAGTTGTTCTTTATCTGTATGTTTATCATGCTCTCGGGCGTATCAGACAAAACCACATGGACAGTCTTCACTTGGTCGTGTGTGATTTTCCGTGTATATTCCAACCCCTCTCCCCCAGAAACTACTGTTTCTGGGGGAGAGGGGTTGAGGAAAGTTTCATAGTAATTTCTGATTATGAGATTAACCCCTCCGTCCTTCGGACACCTCCCCTATATTTTTGCATTGCAAAAACACAGAGGAGGAGGGTAAATACAATCCATTTCGTTCGTTAAAATTCGGGTCTATCCCTACTAAATTTCTACTGAGTTCGAACAATCGGACTTTATACCCGATCAATAAAAAAATCGTATCAGATTATTCTATCAATAATCTGATACGATTTTTAACCTATTATGATCTTCCGGGGCTATCGAACGACCGGTATTTTTACATTCTCTCGGCTTCCATCGGCATGTACAATACAACAAATGTAAATGCCTGTTTGCAAATTGTCAAGGCTCATATTCGTCGTATAACCATCGACATTTTGCATTTTCATTACAGCACCGTTCATATTCACCAAAGATATACTCGATAAAGCTTTGTCAGTTTGTACCACCAAGTAGCCTCCATATGTATAAACTACTGTCGAAGCTAATGTTTGGAGTTCTACTTTTGACTCCCGGTCGTTATTCAGATATACTGGTATCTTCACAATTCTACTTACAGCATCGTTATTGGCTAACACGATTTGTGCTTCATATAAAGTATTTCTCTGTAATTGGGTTGCATCTAATGATACGGTGAGCGTTTCCATAACAGAAGGAGCGACAGAGAATTCATATTTATCAAGCGAGAGCCAGTTGATAGTCGGGGTGCGATTACCCGTTACATTCGCGCGAATACAGAAGTTACTATTTAAACCTAAGTCTCCTGCTGACCACCATGTATTGCCAAGTTTAACCATATCGCCGAAGCCATTTTGTACATGACCGCCGTCGATACCAATCACGAAGTCTGTCGGTTCAAAGCCGTCTATATTAACACCTATCCATAAATCGGTATTAGGTGTATCTGTATAAAGTAGGAAAAGTATGTACAAAGACTTCCTATGAAATCTTATTTATAGGGTAAGTTTTTTGTGTAAAATTGTATGCTGTCTAACAAATTTCTGTAACTTTGAGCTTTAAGAACGATAATACTAATCGTTAAATATCATAATTGAGTATTATGAATAGATACTTTTATCACTGGATTTCTAATATTCAATGAAATAGTTTATCTCTCATGTTGGGTTTACGTCGCTTTCTGCTTTTTTTCGTAAGCGGGAAATCTATGATATGGGTATATAACAATTATCGTAAAGAAAATAATAACCATAAATTGAAATGAAGGTGAGACATTCGAGATTTTCGGTCGGAGTGATCCTGTTTGCATTAGCGATGCTTCCGACAATGGCGCAAGAAAGAGCAGCCCAAATTCGGGAAAAATTGTTGAATCGGAATCTCCACTCTGTAATCGTGGTATCGCATCGAGCAGACTGGCGTAATTTCCCTGAGAATTCGTTGGAAGCTATCGAGAGTGCAATTCGCATGGGGGTCGATGTCGTTGAACTCGATTTACAGCGGACGAAAGATGGAAAATTGATATTGATGCATGATTCTAAACTCGATCGTACGACGACCGGGAAGGGTAAGGTCTCGGATTGGACGCTCGATTCTATTAAAACATTACGGTTAAAGAACGGTTGCAATATCAAAACAATACACAAGGTTCCCACTTTGGAAGAGGCTTTACTTGCCGCAAAGGGGAAAATAATGATTAACTTGGATAAAGCCGACCGTTATTTCGACCAAGTTTATGAATTATTGCAAAAGACCGGTACGACCGAACAGATAATCATGAAAGGCGGTAAGCCGGCGAAAGAAGTGAAAGCCCGATTCGGGAAATATCTCGATGAGGTAATTTATATGCCTATTGTGAATCTCGATAAAGAAGATGCAAAACGACAGATAGATGTGTTTGTCGAGGATATGCGGCCGGTCGCTTTCGAATTGTTGTTTGTCAAAGACAGCAACCCATTGCCCCGAATGCTTGCCGATTCGTTGAAAGGGGAGTCCCTTATCTGGTATAATACTTTGTGGGACACAATGGCGGGAGGACATGACGACGATATGTCGCTTGCCAATCCTGACGAGGGGTACGGTTATTTGATCGATGTACTCGGCTGTCGTATCATACAGACCGACCGTCCGGCATATTTGCTCGATTATCTGCGGAAACGAGGGTTACACGATTGATTTTTGTTTATTGGTAAAAAATAAATCCATGAAGATTCCGGATTCTTCATGGATTTGTGAGAATGAATAGAAGTTTTATTTATTCCCAGAGATCGGGTATGGGAGAGTGTCCCACGGCGTTAGGCGCTTGATGGAAAGGTGTTTTTGTACCGGAATGTATTTCATATAGCGATTTGGCTGCTTCGATAGCCGCATCGACCATATAGGGATAGGGCCTGTCGGTAACGTCGATAAAACCGCAATTGTAATTCTCCCCGTCGGTGCGTCCGTTGATGTTCTGATCGATCCATCGGAACCAGCCTGTACCGATGAGCCCTCGGTGAGCAAAGGCGTTTTCGGTATAATACTGAAAAGCATCTCCTCTTTCTTTTTGTGAGTTCACTTGCCACAGGGATTGTGCGAGTCCTCTGTCGACTGTCCCGAAGTGGTACTCCCCGATAATCATCGGTAACCCAGAGATTTCCAAAGCATGATTCATTTTTTCGTGGTCGGGAGATAGAGCGTAGCAGTTGAAACTCAAAGCATCGAACGACTCTTTACTAATTCGTAGCAATTCGTCGTCTAATTGCTCTATGTAGCCATATCTTATTCCTAAGTTCAGATGATTGGGATCGTTCTTCTTTAACGATTTGGATATGGCTTTCATGAGTTTCTCGAATGTATTGTATATAAAAGTTTTGCGGGTGTCGGGTGTATCGCCGGATTCTTTCAGAAAATTTTGTAATTCTGTTTTGATGGGGCGATCTTTTCCATTCAGAATTAAGGAACACAGGCGATTTTCTTTCGAAATCCAAGCAGGTTCGTTTCCGATGAAATAGCCTATTAACCAATGATTGTTTTTGTATTTTGCCACATTACGGGCAATCGCTTCGTCCATCTTTTTTTCAATTCCGTTGTCATATACGTCCATCAATCCCATCAGTTCGTTTTCGAACCCTATGTTTTCCAAAGGTAGAATGAATGCTTTTCGATTCTTGTCATATATAGTTTTATCCGACCAGTTTGCAAGGGTATTCAATCCCCACTTGTCCATTCTTTTGATTGTCATTTCGGCAGCTCGGTCGAGATAATTTTTTCCGTATCGACGATATAGGTTCCAGATACCGAAAGAGGCTGTATGTGTTTCGGGCGATATATTCTCGGATTCGATGAAAAGTTCTCTGGACGGAAGTTCTTGAAACATATTTGTGCATTTGTCGGTGTTTTTCGTGTAGTAGTCTCCGACGGGGGCGACGCAATCGACCCCATAGGAGAGGAACAAATATCCGTCCGGGTCGATGAGCCACCAACGATCGTCGATCTGTTCTGTCCTGAAAAAGCCCGTCGATTTTACTCGTTTGTTCAAATAGCCTCCATAACGGGAATAGTTGAAATTTTCTGTTTCGTTAATTTCGGTTTCTTCTTGTAGCCATTCTTTTTGAAGTTGTTCTTCGGAGTAAATTTTTCCTTCATAGTCACCCAAGTTCCATTGACCGAACTTGTCGAAAGCGGGCTTATTCTCTAAGTACCTGTCGCCGGGATCGTCTTTTGACAAAGCGATCGATCGCAGTTCGATCGTAGGGTTATCGATAGGGGCTCTCATGCGTATGCCTATTGAATCTACTCCTGTCAAAGAGCCTCTTTTCCCTCCCAAGTTGATCCAGCCTGTTATTCTCGGTTGATTGGAAGTTGCTGCTATATCGTGTTTGGCAACGGGTAGTTCTCTGAAAAATCTCAGTGGAATGGTTAATTTGTTCCATGCGTTGGGAACATATGATATAAGTCGTAGTTCGTTGTATCCTGAGTCGGTGGTGAATCCTAATTGAAATCGCTGTGGCGTGGTGGAACGAAATTCTATGGTTACATAGTCATACTCGTCCCAATCGGCAGGTAGTTGGGGTACGATGTCTTTTATCGCGATTTTTTTACCCGACACGATTTTCTTGCTGTCGAATTGGAATTTTACGGAATCGTTGGTATGGCATGATGTCAAACCGAGAACGAGGGAAATGATTCCGTAGGATAACAGTCTGTTTTTCATGATTGATGGGATTTGTGATTTTTATTTTTTTTTCGGGAAGTGGTATGGAATATTGAATGTCGTTTTCGGCGAATACTCGTACGTAATCTACATACATATCCGATGCATTCCCGAAGCGTTCGAGGTCGATAGGCCAACCGCTTATTCCTCCAATTGCGTAGTTTATCAGGAAGAAAAGCGGTTTTTCTTTTGATATGTCGTTCGTTGTATGCCTCAGTACTTCGATACCGTCGAAATAGTATATCGTTTCGTCTCGTCCTACATATAGACCATAGGTGTGGAAGGTGGTGGACCAATATGATTTTCCACCCAGTTCCATGATGGGAACTCGTTTATTAAAGCGTTTTTTATATGTCCCATCGGGTTCTTTTTGTCCCCAGAAATGGCTCGTGATGGAGTAACCCGGGTGGTTGGGGTTACCTTTTCCTACCCCTCCATAGGCTTCGACAATATCCAGTTCGTCTCCATTGATGCCTCGGTCGATGCTGGTGAGAGTCCAAAATGCAGGCCAAGTACCGGGTGCAGACTGGGCGGTAAACCTACATTCGAGATAACAGGGGGCTTTTGTGAAAAATCCTTCACCGTCCATATTTACAGACGATATTAGTCCTGAGCTTCCTTTTGTTCCGGCTCTTTTACGGGCTTTAATTTTCAAATAGGTGTCGACTTGTTCGAAAGGATTATCAGGACCGTCGACATCGGAAAATGGCCAGCCGCTGAAATCTCCGTATCGGGGCTTGTGAGCGCAGTACCGGGCGTTTTTGCCGTCATTGGATATGGATAATTCATTATCGAAGTCATCTTCAAATACGAGTTTCAGTCCTTTGGCCTGAGAGGGAACGGTATCCGGTATACCGTAATTCCATTTTTTACCGGCTTTGTTGTAGAGCTGTAACTCAAATACATCTTTTTTCCCCTCGTTGTTACTTGCGTATATGCGGATATTTGTAGGGCCGTAGGGGAAGTCCCGGGCTGGAAAGACGAAGGAGACCTTTTCAGCTCCTTTTGTTTCAATTCCTCCCGGGGTGAGGTTTACATCGTGCCCCCATTTATTGGGTTGTCCTGTCGTGGGTTGTTGCCAACAATAAGCATATACTCGATTCATTCCCGGTGCTCTCAATGTGATTTTTGTGTCGTCGGTGATAACTGTACGTAATCGAGGTGTGATTATTTCGATCGATTTCGTCCACTTGTCGTGAGTCGTATCGTTTCGGCTGAAATTGAAATCGGCATAGATATTTTGATTGTGAGATGTCTGAGCGGTTATAAAAAATATATTCAGTATGGACAATATTACGGTGTATTGCCAAAGATTTTTTCTTGATTTCATAGGTCGAAGTGTCGTTTAACTGGTAATCAGATGTAAGTTCTTTTTTATAAAGACGATAAAGAGAGCTTTTTGTGTACTACTTTATCGATGTTTTTTTGTTCAAAAAGGGCTTTCCTTTCTATTCGTGATATGTCATTGTATTTCATAACGGGGTTCGACGAAGGGGTGGGACGGGTTTCCGAAATTTTCGAACTGTTTTTGGAACTTCTCATGAGGAAATGATGTTTACAAACTGAAAAGCGAGATGAAATGTTTAGCTCTTTTTGTATGGAGTTTGGGGAAATTGTTAGAAATTTATATGCAAGAATTGAGTTTTACAGATTTTTTGTATCTTTACGCCTCGTAATTTAAATGAATAGAATATGAAAAAGATTAGAGCTGCCATTGTCGGTTATGGCAATATAGGGCATTTTGTTTTAGATGCTTTGCAAGTCGCTCCTGATTTTGAAATAGCGGGAATAGTCCGTCGTCGTGTTTCGGAGGTTCCCATGGAATTGTCGGCTTATCCGGTAGTGTCTTCTCTCGACGAGTTGAAAGATGTGGACGTCGCTATTCTTTGTACGCCTACTCGCGAAGTGGAACATTTCGCTATCAAGGCTCTCGAAAAGGGTATACGAACTGTGGATAGTTTCGATATTCACACGGAGATTTCCGGTTTGCATAAACGTCTGGGAGAGGTTGCCAAAAAGCATGGGAAAGTATCTGTTATTTCCGCCGGATGGGATCCGGGAAGTGATTCTGTTGTGCGTACCTTGCTGGAGGCTATTGCGCCGAAGGGAATTACCTATACCAACTTCGGTCCGGGTATGAGTATGGGACATACGGTGGCAGTAAAGGCTATCGAGGGTGTAAAAGCCGCTCTTTCAATGACGATTCCTACCGGTACGGGCATACATCGCCGTATGGTCTACATCGAACTGAACGATGGTTACGAATTTGACAAAGTAGCTGCCGCCATCAAAGCCGATCCGTATTTTGTAAATGACGAAACGCATGTGAAGCTTGTTCCGAGCGTAGATGCACTGCTTGATATGGGACACGGTGTAAACCTGACCCGTAAGGGCGTTTCCGGAAAAACACAGAACCAACTGTTCGAATTCAACATGCGCATCAATAATCCGGCGCTTACTGCGCAAGTGCTGGTATGTGTGGCACGTGCTGCAATGCGTCAGCAACCGGGTTGTTATACAATGGTTGAGATTCCGGTTATCGACCTTCTGCCGGGCGACCGTGAAGAGTGGATTGCACACTTGGTATAAAAATATAAAAAAACAGATGGTGCGTTTATATGGAATGCACCATCTGTTAGTACTGAACGCATCGTCTGTTTGACTATAACAGACGATGTGTTTTTTTATATCCTAATCATCAGAAGAAGAATCTGAGCACATCATTGAAGTTAGCCCAAATCAGCAAGCCGAACAATAGGAACATACCTACCATTTGAGCACGCTCCATAAACTTATCGCTGGGTTTGCGACGTGCTACAATCTCGTAGATGAGGAACAGGACATGTCCGCCGTCCAATGCCGGAATAGGCAGAATGTTCATGAAAGCAAGGATGATTGAAAGGAATGCCGTCATGTACCAGAACTGATACCAGTCCCATGTTGCAGGGAAGATGCTGCCGATTGTTCCGAAACCGCCAAGTTGTTTGGCGCCCTCTTTAGAGAAAAGATACTTCATCTGGCTGACATAACCTTTCAGCGTATTTACTCCCAGGGTAACCCCAGCCGGGATAGATGCGAAGAAACTATATTCTTTCTTGACAACGGGCAACAGCTTGTTTGTCTGCAGGGATGCAGCGACACCGATTTGATATAAAGAATCTGTAGTCAGCTTTACGGTATCCGCTACCCCCGCTCTGACGTAAGTCAGGGTGAGAAGACGGCTGGTACTGTCGTTGGCTGCTTTTTGGCGATTCAGCATTTCTTCCTTAAAGTCGAAGTAAGCGATGTTACGTCCATCCAATTGAGTGATGCTGTCACCCGGTTGTAACCCGGCAAGTGCGGCAGGTTGTCCCGGCATAATGCTGTCGATGACAAACGGATAGCGGAATGAAGCGAAACGGACACTGTCGGCAAGCAGGCGTTCCATCATATCTTCGGGGATGTACACGGATACTTCCTGCCCGTTACGCAATACGCTGACCTGACGTGCATCGACGATGCTTGTCAGCATGTCGCCACCATAGCGTTCAAAAGGTACGCCGTCGGCGGATACCAATATATCGCCGTCACGGAAACCGATTGCTTTAGCCGTTTCATTAAAGTCCATACCCAGCGGGACTTTCTGTAAAGGTACATATTCATCTCCCCACGCAAAGAGTATCATGGAGTAGATGAACAATGCCAACAGGAAATTGAACAGTACGCCGCCTATCATAATCAGCAGACGCTGCCATGCCGGTTTGGCACGGAATTCCCACGGTTGCATGGGCTGTTTCATCTGTTCGGTATCCATAGACTCGTCTATCATACCTGCAATTTTGACGTACCCGCCTAAAGGCAACCAGCCGATACCATATTCCGTTTCACTGTTTTTCGGTTTGAATTTGAACAAGGTGAACCACGGGTCAAAGAACAAACAGAATTTTTCCACTCGTGTCTTAAATAAACGAGCGAAGAGGAAGTGCCCGCCTTCATGGATTATTACGAGCAATGAAAGGCTCATTATAAGTTGCAGGGCACGGATCAAGAATGTTTCCATCTAATTATTTACTATTTTATTATTTGCAATTTAATTTTTAACTATCAATTCTTTTGCTATTCGTCTGGCTTCTGCGTCAGTTGCCACATAGTCTTCGTAAGCAGGTTTTTGTATAAAGGATACGCGCGCCATTGTCTTCTCGATTACGTCGCTCATGCCGAGGAATGATATTTCGTCCCGTAGGAAAGCGGCTACCACCACCTCATTGGCTGCATTGACGATACATGGCATGTTTCCTGCACGGTGCAGCGCTTCGTATGCCAGCGCCAGATTGCGGAAACGTTTCGTGTCGGGTTGCTCAAACGTCAGGTTCGTGCATTTGGAGAAATCGAGCCTGTCGAAAGAAGAACTGATACGGTCGGGATAGGAGAATGCATACTGGATGGGCAGGCGCATATCGGGCATGCCCAACTGTGCTTTTACAGCTCCGTCTTCAAACTGCACCATCGAGTGAATGACTGATTGCGGATGCACCACCACTTCGATCTGGCTGGGCTGAACACCAAACAACCATTTGGCTTCGATCACTTCAAAACCTTTATTCATCATAGAAGCAGAATCAATCGTGATTTTTGCTCCCATTTCCCAATTGGGATGTTTCAAGGCCTGTGTCTTAGTCACAGACTTCAATTGTTCCAAAGTGTAAGTGCGGAACGGACCTCCAGAGGCAGTCAATATCACTTTCTCAATCGGATTGCCCACTTCTCCCGCTAAACACTGAAAAACGGCGGAGTGTTCAGAGTCTACCGGCAGAATCGGAGTGCGATATTGTTGTGCCAGCTGGTTAATCAGTTCACCTGCTACTACCAATGTTTCTTTATTTGCCAATGCAATCGCTTTCTTGGCGCGGATCGCGTTGATTGTCGGCTTCAGTCCGGCATAACCGACCATGGCTGTCAATACCATATCAATAGGACCCGCTTCCACAATCTGACAGATAGCGTCGGTCCCTGCATACACCTTGATAGGCAGGTCGCTCAATGCTTCTTTCAGTTCGGAATACTTTTCTTCGTTGGCTATCACCACCACTTCCGGCTGGAACTTCCGTGCCTGGGCAATCAGTAGTTCCACACGATTGTTGGCTGTCAGTGCGTATGCTTCGTACAGGTCGGGATGCTCTTCGATGACTTGCAAAGCCTGCGTCCCGATAGAACCTGTGGAGCCTAGAATAGCTATTTGTTTTTTCTTTTTATTAGTCTCTATATTCATTTTATCTATTTCTTCCTATTTTGTTGACAAACATATCATCGCTGATTATCACTTATATCTCATCACTCGCCATATCTTATCATTCATCATTGATAACCTAAAAAACAATGTATTTTTCCGGATTCACCGGGTGACCTTTATACCAAAGTTCGAAGTGCAGGTGCGGTCCTGTACTAAGTGTTCCGCTATTTCCTACCAGGGCGATGGCTTCGCCTCCTTTCACCCGTTCACCTTCCTTTTTCAGGAGAGAGCCGCAGTGTTTGTAGATCGAAATTAAATCCTGGTTGTGTTGCACGCCAATCAGATAACCGGTTTCAGCCGTGTATGTACTAAGGATGACGGTTCCGTCCATGGTTGCCAGTACGCTTTCGTTGGGATTGGCGGCAATGTCAGTGCCGTAATGTTTCTTTTCGGCATTGAAGTGGTCGGACACCATGCCTCGTGTCGGACGGTATAATATCAATCCGGTCACGTCCGGTTGGGAAGTGATGGAGGTCAGATTATATTTTTCATTCTCCTCATATTGGCGGCGGAATTCTTCTTCCCGCTTGGTTCGTTCCATCAACGTGTCTTCACGGGCAGCAGTCAGCGAATCAAGCGTTTGCACGCTGTCGATAGGCACTTTCCCGCTGAAAATGTCCTGAATATTCATGATGTAGAGGTTCTGCTTGTTGAGCACTTGTTGCAAAGAGTCTACACGCAGCGCATTGTCTACAATCTGTGTACGGACTTCACTGTTCATATATCCCGGAAGATAATTGCGTAACGGGGTGAAAGTAATGATGCAGGAAGCAATCAGGAAAAGCACTGCCAGCACGCAAAGTAAAACGGATAGTCCATTGAGCTTGGATACACGAAGTCCGACAATTTCTTCAAGTGTATTTTCATTAACGATCGTTAGTTTATACTTGAACTTGAAATTTTTCCAGAAAGCTTTACTTCGTCTTCTCTTTGGCATCTCGGATATTTACTATTTTACGATTTACTATTTACTATTTTTAGTTGATGAGTGACTCATCGTTTTATTTGTTCTCATCGGTCATCTTCCAACTCTTCCAGATTGAGTAACCCTTCGGGAAGTTCCACGGTGATGAGTTTCTGTTTCTGATCTATTCCTACGATAAATTCCTCTTGGGCGGGAACGAGTAGTTCCTCTTCTTCTCTTTCAACCACAAAAAGGGTGTTTACCGTAGTGTTATCTACATCTATCACTTCTCCTAGAGGTCCGTGATGAATGTCTTCCATTTGAAAACCGATAAAGAAGTTCCAGGACAATTCGCCGTCTTCCGCTTCTTCCGCATGCTTTACGGGGAAGTAAACTTCAATGTTGGTGAACATTCGGGCACGTTCGGCACTGTCGACTCCTTCCAGTTTCACCAAGGCGGTGGAGTCTGAACGGAAGCGGTATTCTTCGATGAAGAAAGGCACGAAAATGCCATCGAGCAGGCATATCAGGTAATCACAGTCCACACGGTCGAAAATATCGTCCGTGAAGGTAAATTGCAATTCGCCGTGGATGCCATGCGGCTTATTGAATAATCCTATCTTATATACTTCTTCTTTCTTTATCATATTCGGGTGATTCTGGCTCCGATAGCGTTCAGACGTCCTTCGATGTTCTGATAACCACGGTCTATCTGTTCGATGTTACTAATGGTACTGGTTCCTTCGGCGCTCATGGCGGCAATCAGAAGGGCGATACCGGCACGTATATCCGGTGAAGTCAGGCGGGCGCCGCGCAGCTTGAAGCCGTGGTTGTGTCCGATGACTACGGCACGGTGAGGGTCGCAGAGGATGATCTGTGCACCCATATCGATTAGCTTGTCCACAAAGAACAGGCGGCTTTCGAACATCTTCTGATGGATCAGTACGCTGCCTTTGGCTTGTGTGGCTACAACGAGCATCACACTAAGCAAGTCGGGAGTCAGTCCCGGCCAAGTGGCGTCGGCTATTGTCATGATGGAGCCGTCGATAAATGATTCTATCTGGTATGTTTCCTGTGCGGGAACGTAAATATCGTCTCCTCTTTGTTCGAGCTTGATGCCCAGACGGCGGAAGCTCTCGGGGATGATTCCAAGATTTTCGTAAGAAACATTCTTGATGGTAATTTCGCTTTTTGTCATGGCTGCCATACCGATAAAACTGCCGACTTCAATCATATCGGGCAGTACGGTGTGGTGCGCGCCATGCAATTCTTCCACGCCTTCAATAGTAAGCAGGTTGGAGGCAATTCCGCTGATTTTCGCTCCCATCCGGTTGAGCAACCGGCAGAGTTGTTGCACGTAAGGTTCGCAGGCAGCGTTGTAGATGGTAGTAGTGCCTTTGGCAAGCACGGCAGCCATTACGATATTGGCTGTTCCGGTGACGGATGCTTCGTCCAGCAGCATATAGCTTCCTTGAAGTCTGTCGGCTGTTATTTCATAAATGCCCCGTCCTTCATCATAACGGAAGTCCGCTCCTAAATTCTGAATACCTACAAAGTGAGTATCCAAACGGCGGCGACCGATTTTATCTCCTCCCGGCTTGGATATCAACGCTTTGCCGAAACGTGCCACCATAGGGCCAATCAGCATGACAGAGCCTCGCAGACTGGAGCATTTCTTTAAAAACTCATCGCTTTCCAAATAAGCCAAGTCTACATTCTCTGCTTTAAAACTATAAGAATCAATGCCTTTCTTTGCAACCGTCACTCCCATCTCGCGCAAGAGCTGAATCAAGTTGTTGACATCAAGAATGTCAGGTATATTGTTCACCGTTACTTCCTCTGCGGTTAGCAATGTGGCACAGATTATCTGCAAAACTTCGTTTTTAGCTCCTTGCGGGTGAATCTCTCCGCAAAGCCGATGTCCTCCTTCGATTACAAATGAAGCCATTAATTTTTTAAGTATTAAGTGTGATTAAAGTATTAAGTATCAGGTATTAAGTATTAACCGTACGGTATCGCACGCTAAGTAAATAAGTAAAAGAAATCCGACCAGTGCCAACAAATGGCTGCGATTAATACTTTATACTTAATACTTATTTCCTATTTTCTTAGTATCTTCTCTTGTTGTTCTGACGATTGTTGGTATAGTTCGTCTTCGGACGATAGTTCTGGTTCAGGCGTTCTGCCATTAGCCGGACGATATCGTCAGTCATTTGGAGTTCCCCGTTGGAGAGTTCGTACAGGTCTTCGGCGATCTTTTTGTCGTCCACTGTATCTTTGTTCCATGCCAGGTAGTCCTTCTTCATGTGGTTGCAGATGAGGGCAATCAGGTTTCTCTTTTCGTTTCCTTCGGGGAATTCGATTGCTTTCTTTATCAGCACTTCCAGTGTGCGTCCGTAGTGGCGATAACGCATACGGGCAGTGGAGTAGGGGATCGGATCCGGACGGGTCACCAGGTTGTCCTTACGGATGATTTCATACGGGTAGTCAATATCCAGCTCAAAACCGGACATGATAGCCAGGTGGTCCCAAAGCTTGTGCTTGAAATCGGGTACATCACGCAAATGGGGGAACATATTTCCCATAATGTTGATGATGGTGTTGGCACAACGCTGACGTTCTGCACGATCCTGAATGGTCAACGCATAATCTACCATGTTCTGGATGCTACGTCCGTATTCGGGAAGCGGCATTCTTTTCTGTTGAGTATTGTATTGCATTTGTTAAATTAAAATTGAGAATTAAAAATTAAAAAATTAAAGAAGCTTTTTCGGCATGGAGGCAACGAATTCTTTCAGGTAGAAAGGTTCGAAGTAAGCCACGTCTTTATAGTCTTCATCGGCCACTGCTTTTTCTGCCAGTGGGAACATCATTTTAGCCAACGGATGGATATTGTCGATAAAATGTGCGTTCGGATGCGTGATCTGTTCGCGGCATTTGTCGGCTCCGTTTCCAAAGAAATAAACCGGTTGTTCGTTCAGGAACTCCAGGTAAGAGTTCTCATCTACGATGTCGGCGGCAACTGTACGTTTCACTTGTAGACGACGGTCATAGACGGCTGCATATACTTCCATGCGGCGGGCGTCGATCATCGGACAAAGCAAAGCGTTTTCGGGCAAGTCGTGATACAACAGCACCGGAACACTCAATACTTCCAGCGTCGGGATACCGATCAAGGGGATATTGCGCCCGTAACAAATTCCTTTCGCCATAGAAACCCCGATTCGGAGTCCGGTGTACGAACCCGGTCCGCAACTCACTGCAACGGCATCCAAAGGGATGGCATGACTGTCTATGAACGACAATGCTTCATCTACAAAAACTCCTAAAGACACGGCGTGTGAAGGGCCTTTCAAATCTTCTTTCACAAAAATCGTCTGTCCGTCTTGACTGGCCGCTACCGAGCAAACAGAGGTAGAGGTTTCAATATTCAGTATACACGACATAAA
>ERZ826146.2414-NODE-2414-length-14088-cov-3.282334_pt1 | contig 14088 bp, 9 predicted proteins | sample MGYA00519857_ERZ826146 | MGnify/ENA primary metagenome ERZ826146 (study PRJEB31778, sample SAMEA3449222) | human gut metagenome | biome: human gut; feature: human-associated habitat; material: faeces | place: United Kingdom | collected 2010/2012 ...
CCTTCGGAAAGATCATCGAGGGCATGGATGTTGTGAATAAAATTGCCGAGACAGAAACTGATTTCAGGGATCGTCCTCTGGATGAGCAGGAAATCAAATCTATGACTGTTGATACCTTCGGTGTAGAATATCCAGAACCGGAGAAATGTTGATCTGATGTTATAAAGTAAAAAAGCTGGGACATGCTTCTGCGTGTACCCAACTTTTTTATTGCCTTAATATCAGTCCTCAAAGGTAAGAACATCTCCGTTTACCTTTGCAAAATATAGTTCCTTTTCCTTTTCCATTACAGCTCTGCCGTTCGTTCCTTCTGTGATGGCTTTCTGTACCGCATCCGTTTCAGAATTTGGAACCAGAAGTTTCAAAACCACTTTATCTGTATATTCTACAATCGGTGTGGCATCCGAAGCAAGGAAAAACTCATCTTCACCAATACCTACCACCAGCGGACTGCTTTTTCGAGCCGCAATGATTTCTTCCGGATGTTCTTTATCAAGAATCGCAATCGCATAAGCACCAATCACTTCATTCAAAGCCAACTGAACGGCAGTAAGCAGATCGACCTGATTGGCAACTTTCATATATTCGATTAATTGAACGAGCACCTCAGTATCAGTACTACTTTTAAAGACGTAACCTTTGGCTTGGAGTTTTTCTTTGAGAACGGCGTAATTTTCAATGATACCGTTATGAATGAGAGCGAGTTTTTCGGAAGAAGAGTAATGAGGGTGGGCGTTAGCGGAACAAGGTTCCCCGTGAGTAGCCCAACGGGTATGGGCAATTCCGACTGTACCGGAAATATCTTTTTGTGTGACGAAATTTTCAAGTTCGGAGACTTTCCCTTTCGTCTTGTACACATTTAACTGTTGGTTATCACTGATCAATGCTACCCCTGCACTGTCATATCCACGATACTCCAGTCGCTTCAGCCCTTTTATAAGGATAGGGTAGGCTTTTCGTTTACCAATATAGCCTACTATTCCACACATATTATGATATTTTTATTTCGGGTGCAAATATACACATTCAAAATGACACAAAGATAACTTTTTCAATATTTATTTGACATAAGCACATAAAAAAGTTGCAAACACATCAAAAAGTTAAATAATATATTATTTTAAGCTCAAAAAGAAACAAATTACAATCAAAACAAAATAAAACCGGACAGACTGATAAATTATAAGCAAATCAGAGCATTTTGATTACAAATTAAAAGAATAAAGAAAAGGTATCTTATTTTGTGTCACAAAAAATAAACAATATACTATCATTATGAAATTAAATTCCTAACTTTGCCGAACAATTTGATACATCAAACAGGTATTATCATACAATAAAGCTAGTAAGAATGAAGAAACAAGAACTTTTTAACAACGTAACAGAAGGATCCCCTTACCAACGACAGCCCAAACAGATGGGCTTGTACAATGCGGCATACGAACACGATGCCTGCGGTGTTGGTATGCTGGTAAACATTCATGGAGAAAAGTCACACGACATTGTTGAGTCGGCTTTAAAGGTATTAGAGAATATGCGTCACCGTGGCGCTGAGGGGGCGGATAACAAAACCGGCGACGGTGCAGGTATTATGTTACAGATTCCGCATGAGTTTATTTTACTGCAAGGCATCCCCGTACCCGAAAAGGGACGGTACGGCACCGGTCTGCTTTTTCTACCGAAAAACGAAAAAGATCAGGCAGCTATTTTTAGTATCATTATTGAAGAAATAGAAAAAGAGGGACTTACATTGATGCATCTGCGCAATGTACCCACCTGTCCGGAAATTCTAGGTGAAGCGGCTCTGGCTAACGAACCGGATATCAAGCAGGTCTTTATTACCGGTTTTACGGAAACGGAAACCGCCGACCGCAAACTGTATCTGATTCGCAAACGGATAGAGAATAAAGTCAGATTGTCAGCTATTCCGACGAGAAACGATTTTTATGTCGTTTCGCTCTCGACCAAAAGTATTATATATAAAGGTATGCTCTCGTCATTGCAGCTACGCAACTACTATCCTGATCTGACGAATAGCTACTTCACCAGCGGACTGGCTCTGGTACACTCCCGTTTCAGCACCAACACTTTTCCGACATGGGGACTGGCACAACCTTTCCGTCTGCTGGCGCACAATGGTGAAATCAATACCATTCGTGGCAACCGCGGATGGATGGAAGCCCGCGAAAGCGTACTCTCCACTCCTATGCTGGGAGATATCAAAGAAATACGCCCGATCATACAGCCGGGTATGAGCGACAGTGCTTCTCTGGACAATGTGCTGGAATTTCTGGTCATGTCAGGATTAAGTCTGCCTCATGCAATGGCTATGCTCGTACCGGAATCTTTCAACGAGAAGAATCCGATCAGTGAAGACCTGAAAGCATTCTATGAATACCATTCTATCCTGATGGAACCTTGGGACGGACCGGCAGCCTTGCTTTTCAGCGACGGACGATTTGCAGGTGGTATGCTCGACCGTAACGGCCTGCGCCCTGCCCGCTATCTGATCACTAAAAACGATACGATGGTAGTGGCATCCGAAGTGGGCGTAATGGACTTTGAACCGGGAGATATCAAGGAAAAAGGACGCCTGCAACCGGGCAAGATTCTATTGATCGATACAGAGAAAGGAGAAATCTACTATGACGGCGAATTGAAGAAACAACTGGCCGAAGCGAAGCCTTACCGTACATGGCTATCGACTAACCGTATCGAACTGGATGAACTGAAAAGCGGTCGTAAAGTGCCTCATCACGTAGAAAACTATGACTGGATGCTCCGTACTTTCGGCTATTCAAAAGAAGATATCGAACGGCTGATTATGCCAATGGCGAGCGCGGGTGCCGAACCCATCCACTCAATGGGTAATGATACGCCACTGGCTGTACTTTCCGATAAACCACAGCTACTCTACAACTATTTCCGCCAGCAATTCGCACAGGTTACGAATCCGCCGATCGACCCGCTACGCGAAGAACTGGTAATGTCTTTGACGGAATATATCGGAGCGGTAGGCATGAATATCCTGACTCCCAGCGAGAGTCATTGTAAAATGGTACGTCTGAATCATCCGATTTTAAGCAATACACAGCTGGATATTCTTTGCAATATCCGCTACAAGGGCTTTAAGACTGTAAAACTACCGATGCTGTTTGAAGTATCCAAAGGGAAAGCCGGATTACAGGAATCACTGAACAACCTTTGCAAAATGGCGGAGGAATCAGTTACGGACGGAGCAAACTACATTGTACTGACCGACCGTGACGTGGATGCAACTCATGCCGTTATCCCTTCATTACTGGCAGTAAGTGCCGTGCATCACCATCTGATATCTGTCGGCAAACGTGTGCAGACAGCATTGATTGTAGAGAGCGGAGAAATGCGTGAAGTAATGCACGCCGCTTTACTACTCGGTTTTGGAGCCAGTGCACTGAACCCGTATATGGCATTTGCCATCCTCGACAAGCTGGTAAAAGAGAAAGATATTCAACTGGACTATGCTACCGCTGAGAAAAACTATATCAAATCTATCTGCAAAGGTCTGTTCAAGATCATGAGTAAGATGGGGATTTCCACTATCCGCTCTTATCGCGGTGCAAAGATTTTCGAAGCTGTCGGACTCAGCGAAGAGTTGAGCAAGGCTTATTTCGGCGGACTCGGTTCCCCCATCGGAGGTATCCGCCTGGAGGAAGTGGCAAGAGACGCAATCGCTTTCCACGATGAAGGAGTTGAAGGAATGGAAAATGGAGAATTGAAAATGGAAAATGAAGCACCGCACGGCAACTCTCAATTTTCAACTTTCAATTTTCCATTATTAAAGAACAACGGACTGTATGCCTTCCGAAAGGACGGAGAGAAACATGCGTGGAACCCGGAAACCATCAGTACATTGCAACTTGCCACCCGCTTGGGCAGCTACAAGAAATTCAAAGAGTTCACTCATTTGGTAGACAATAAGGAGAAACCTATTTTCCTGCGTGACTTCTTAGGATTCCGTCGCAATCCTATATCCATCGAACAGGTAGAACCGATAGAGAATATTCTCCGTCGTTTTGTGACGGGTGCCATGTCTTTCGGATCTATCAGCAAGGAAGCTCATGAAGCAATGGCGATTGCCATGAATACCATTCACGGACGCAGCAACACGGGTGAAGGTGGCGAAAATGCTTCCCGCTTCCACCCGCTGCCGGACGGTACTTCCATGCGAAGTGCCATCAAACAGGTAGCTTCCGGACGCTTCGGGGTCACCGCCGAATATCTGGTGAATGCCGATGAGATACAAATAAAAATAGCGCAGGGAGCTAAACCAGGGGAAGGCGGACAGCTTCCGGGATTCAAAGTGAACGACGTCATAGCCAAAACACGCCATTCCATTCCGGGAATCTCACTGATCTCTCCTCCTCCCCATCATGATATTTATTCGATTGAGGATTTGGCGCAATTGATATTTGACTTGAAAAACGTTAATCCACAAGCCAAAATCAGTGTCAAACTGGTAGCAGAAAGTGGCGTAGGTACCATTGCCGCAGGCGTGGCAAAAGCAAAAGCGGATTTGATTGTCATCTCCGGTGCCGAGGGTGGTACGGGAGCCTCTCCCGCTTCATCCATCCGTTACGCCGGCATTTCTCCGGAACTGGGACTGAGCGAGACACAGCAAACCTTGGTTCTGAACGGTCTGCGGGGACAAGTCGTCCTACAAGCCGATGGCCAATTGAAAACCGGACGCGACATTATCATAATGGCATTAATGGGCGCCGAAGAATATGGTTTTGCCACTTCCGCCCTGATCGTGCTGGGATGTGTGATGATGCGCAAATGTCACCAGAATACTTGTCCGGTAGGAGTAGCCACACAGAATGAGGAATTACGCAAACGCTTTCACGGGCGCAGCGAATATCTTATCAACTTTTTCACCTTCCTGGCACAGGAAGTCCGTGAATATCTGGCGGAAATGGGATTCACCAAAATGGATGATATTATCGGACGTACGGACTTGATTGAACGCAAATCCGACGAAAACGATCCGAATCCGAAGCACGCTCTGATTGACTTCACCAAGCTACTGGCACGCGTGGATAACAGTGCAGCCATCCGTCACGTCATTGATCAGGATCATGGTATTTCTACAGTGAAGGATGTGGCAATCATTGATGCTGCCCAAGAAGCGATAGAACACGAAAAAGAAGTTTCATTGGAATACACAATTGCCAATACGGACCGTGCGACAGGTGCCATGCTCTCCGGTGTCATTGCCCAAAAATACGGAGAGAAGGGATTGCCGGAACATACCCTGAATGTGAAATTCAAAGGCTCTGCGGGACAGTCATTCGGTGCCTTCCTCGTACCGGGAGTCAATTTCAAATTGGAAGGTGAAGCGAATGATTATCTGGGTAAAGGATTGAGCGGCGGACGCATTGCCGTATTACCGCCTATCCGCAGCAACTTCGAAGCCGAAAAGAACACGATTGCAGGCAATACCCTGCTCTATGGTGCAACCAGCGGCGAAGTTTATATCAATGGGCGCGTAGGTGAACGTTTTGCCGTGCGCAACTCAGGGGCTGTTGCCGTAGTGGAAGGTGTAGGCGACCACTGTTGCGAATATATGACCGGAGGCCGTGTAGTGGTTCTGGGGCAAACCGGACGAAATTTTGCCGCCGGTATGAGTGGCGGTGTGGCTTACGTATGGAACAAAGACGGCAATTTTGACTACTTCTGCAACATGGAAATGGTTGAACTGTCACTGATCGAAGAGGCCGGTTACCGCAAAGAACTGCACGAACTGATTCGTCAGCACTACCTGTACACCGGTTCGAAACTGGCACGTACCATGCTCGATGACTGGAACCATTACGTAGATCAGTTTATCCAGATAGTACCTATTGAATACAAAAAAGTACTACAGGAAGAGCAGATGAGAAAGTTACAGCAAAAAATAGCAGATATGCAAAGAGACTATTAATTCAAGTATTAGGTATTAAGTATTAGGTATTAACCGTAGCTTCAAACATCTTTAATCCATATAGTTAATACTTATTGCTTAATACCTATTACCTAATACTTATTACTTAACAAGATGGGAGATCCTAAAGCTTTTTTAAATATACCTCGGCAAGAGGCGGGATACCGCCCCGTTAGCGAGCGCATCACTGACTATAGTCAGGTAGAACAAACATTGAATACGAACAGCCGTAAATTACAGGCATCACGGTGTATGGATTGCGGAGTACCTTTTTGCCACTGGGCTTGTCCAATAGGCAACAAACAACCGGAATGGCAGGACGCTTTATTCAAAGGAAAATGGAAAGAAGCGTATGAAGTGCTGTCATCCACTTGCGACTTTCCGGAATTTACAGGACGTATCTGCCCTGCCCTCTGTGAGAAATCCTGTGTACTGAAACTATCCTGTGACCAACCGGTGACTATCCGTGAAAATGAAGCTGCCATTGTAGAAGCCGCCTTCCGTGAAGGATATATACAGGTGCAACATCCCCAAAGAAACGGCAAAAAAGTAGCAGTTGTCGGTGCCGGTCCGGCCGGATTGGTAGCTGCCAACCAGCTGAATCTAAAAGGATACACCGTAACGTTATTCGATAAAGATGAAGCTGCGGGAGGATTATTACGTTTCGGTATTCCAAACTTCAAACTGGACAAAAACGTAATCGACCGCCGCATGAAAATACTTGCTGCAGAAGGTATTCAGTTTGAAATGGGAGTAGAAATAGACGTTAACCATTTGCCGGAAGGATTCGATGCATATTGCATTTGCACGGGTACATCGACTGCCCGTGATTTAAGCATTCCGGGACGGGAGTTGAAAGGAATCCATTTCGCACTGGAAATGCTGGCGCAACAGAACAGGATTCTGGAAGGACAAACTTTCCCCAAAGACAAACTGGTGAATGCCAAAGGCAAAAAAGTGCTTGTGATCGGCGGTGGAGACACCGGTTCGGACTGTATCGGAACCAGTGTACGACAGGGAGCAACCAGCGTCACGCAAATTGAAATTATGCCCAAACCTCCCGTCGGTCACAATCCTTCTACGCCCTGGCCGCAATGGCCGGTAGTTTTCAAAACGACCTCCAGCCATGAAGAAGGTTGTACCCGTCGCTGGTGCCTGACTTCCAATCAGTTTTTGGGTAAGAACGGTAAAGTAACCGGCGTCGAGGTGGAAGAAGTAGAATGGACACCGACAACAGATAGCGGACGTCCGACCATGAACCTCACAGGGAAGAAAGAAGTAATCGAAGCAGATATGGTGCTGCTGGCCATGGGATTCCTGAAACCGGAACAACCGAAATTTGCAGAAAACGTATTCCTTGCCGGAGATGCAGCTACCGGAGCAAGCCTCGTAGTACGGGCGATGGCAGGAGGACGAAAGGCTGCTGCGGACATAGATCACTATTTGGTGAAGTAACCCTTACAGCAAGGAACACCATGAAGTTTATAGACTATTATTTATTCGTTTGACCTAGGTTGAACGAAACAACAACCTAGGTTGAACTAAAAGATGGCCCAGGTCAAACGAAAGGAAAAGCCAGGGAAAACGAATAAATAGTAACGAACCGACTTTTAAAAAACAGAGAATCAACAAATTATATTAACTTCCAAATACTCAAAGTTATGTGTGGAATAGCAGGTATACTCAACATAAAAACTCAAACCAAAGAGCTAAGAGACAAAGCACTGAAAATGGCACAGAAAATCCGTCATCGCGGACCGGACTGGAGCGGTATCTACGTAGGTGGAAGCGCCATTCTGGCACACGAACGCCTCTCGATAGTTGACCCGCAAAGCGGAGGACAGCCCTTATACTCCCCCGACCGGAAACAAGTGCTCGCTGTGAACGGTGAAATCTACAACCATCGGGATATCCGCGCCCGCTATGCCGGACAATATGATTTTCAGACCGGAAGCGACTGTGAAGTGATTCTTGCCCTTTATAAAGATAAAGGCATCCACTTTCTGGAAGAGATCAGCGGAATTTTCGCCTTTGTACTTTATGATGAAGAAAAAGACGAGTTCCTCATTGCACGTGATCCTATCGGAGTCATACCTTTATATATAGGAAAAGACAAGGATGGCAAAATCTACTTCGGCAGTGAACTGAAAGCACTCGAAGGATTCTGTGATGAGTACGAACCATTTCTTCCGGGACATTACTTTTACAGTAAAGAAGGCAAAATGAAGCGTTGGTATACACGCGAATGGACAGACTATGAGTCTGTAAAAGACAATGATGCCAAAGTCAGTGATGTAAAAGAAGCATTGGAAGATGCCGTTCATCGCCAGCTGATGAGTGACGTTCCCTATGGAGTACTTCTTTCAGGTGGTCTAGACAGTTCTGTGATTTCAGCTATCGCCAAAAAATATGCAGCAAAACGTATTGAAACAGACGGAGCAAGTGACGCCTGGTGGCCTCAACTACATTCTTTTGCCATCGGTCTGAAGGGGGCGCCCGATTTGATAAAGGCACGTGAAGTGGCAGAATATATCGGTACGGTTCATCATGAAATCAATTATACGGTTCAGGAAGGGCTGGATGCTATTCGGGATGTTATCTATTTTATCGAGACGTATGATGTGACTACGGTACGCGCCTCCACTCCCATGTATTTACTGGCACGTGTGATCAAATCCATGGGAATCAAAATGGTATTGAGCGGTGAAGGTGCCGATGAAGTTTTCGGCGGTTACCTTTACTTTCACAAAGCTCCTACTCCGAAGGATTTCCATGAGGAAACAGTACGCAAGTTATCAAAGCTGCATATGTACGATTGCCTTCGTGCCAATAAGAGTTTATCAGCCTGGGGTGTAGAGGGACGTGTCCCATTTCTGGACAAAGAATTTCTGGATGTAGCGATGGCGTTGAATCCAAAAGCTAAAATGTGCCCCGGAAAGGAGATTGAGAAACGAATTGTACGTGAAGCTTTTGCCGATATGCTACCGGAAAGCGTAGCATGGAGACAAAAAGAGCAGTTCAGTGATGGTGTGGGATATTCGTGGATTGATACCTTAAGAGAGATTACAGCGGCTGCCGTCAGTGATGAACAGATGGAACACGCTGCCGAACGTTTCCCGATTAACACTCCGCTCAACAAGGAAGAATATTACTACCGGAGTATCTTTGAAGAGCATTTTCCGAGTGAAAGCGCAGCCCGCAGCGTACCAAGCGTACCAAGTGTGGCCTGCTCTACAGCAGAAGCGCTGGCATGGGATGTAGCTTTCCGTAACCTGAATGAACCAAGCGGCAGAGCAGTGAGAGGAGTGCATGAAGAAGCCTATGCCGAAGAGGTAAAATAAATTTGTTGAAAAATTTTAGATGTCTGAAATAAACTCATATCTTTGAATATATATTCATCAGTTTGTAAAGTCAGGAATAAAAAGTATAGACTTCTATGCATAAAAAGCTGTCAATTAACGCAGATTAGCATAATAACAGGCTGATCTGTGTTTTATTTTTTATAATTTTGGACTCATAAACTTTTTAAATGTACTATCAATGAAGATAAAAAGAATTATTCTAATGGTTGCCCTTATCATTTCAGTAGCTAGTGTCCAAGCGCAAAAGTCGCAAGTTATCGCCCATCGTGGCTACTGGAAAACAGCAGGTTCTGCGCAAAATAGTATCACAGCACTTCAAAAAGCCGATTCTATCCATTGCTATGGCTCCGAATTTGATGTATGGCTTACCAAAGACAATAAACTGGTTATCAATCATGACCCTGTCTATAAGATGAAATACATGGAGTATTCCAAAGGTGACGCTCTTACAGGATTGAAACTATCGAACGGAGAGAACCTGCCCAGCCTGGAACAGTATCTGGAAGCCGGTAAAAAATGCAATACCAAACTTATATTGGAACTAAAAGCACTTAACAGCAAAAAGCGTGAAACGAAAGCCGTACAGGAAATTCTTGCTCTAGTAACAAAGATGGGACTGGAAAACCGTATGGAATATATCACTTTCTCACTGCACGCCATGAAAGAGTTTATCCGCCTGGCACCTGCCGGAACTCCGGTATTCTATCTCAACGGCGAGCTATCTCCCAAAGAACTGAAAGACCTCGGTGCAGCCGGACTCGACTATCACATGGGAGTAATCAAGAAACATCCCGAATGGATCAAAGAAGCCCATGATCTCGGACTGAAAGTCAATGTATGGACTGTAGATAAAGCAGAAGACATGAAGTGGCTCATAGACCAAAAGGTGGATTTCATTACGACCAACGAGCCGACTGTGGCACAGGAAATACTAAAATAGTTACTCTCAGAAAATGTAAAAAGCCGACAGAAACTTTTTGCAAATATTCGATAGATACAAGAAGCACCATTATACATATTTATTTGCTGTATAATGGTGCTTCTTACATAAAATTCAAACAGGACTTATTTAAAACCTTCCAATACCTCTTTCAACTCTCCTATGGTCAACTCTCCTACCTGCCTCCACAATTCATGTCCTTTATGCAACAGAAGGAACGCAGGCACCGTATCTATATTATGAGAATCGGCTACAGTTTTATTTTCCTCGATATTCACGTTAATCAATTCAATGACTCTCCGTTCATAAGTACGGAGCACAGGTCCTATCCATTCGTAATGAGGTGACCAGTCGGCATAAAACACAATCAATACCAAATGATCGCTCTGCGCCGCAACTTCCAATTGTTTCTCTATATCCATATTGCTACATTATTATATTTATTAGTGACTAAACAATGCTATAACAAAAAGGTTCTGCAAAACTGCAAACAAGCAATATGATATATAAAAGCGAAAATCACTAGCATACCGACCTATTGTAAAAGCGAAAATTCACATTTTAGATCGAATACAAGGACTGATTTACCCCAAATATTCTTCATATATTATGGAAGGATATGCAAAACAAATAAGCTAAATAACAGTTTATTAATATAAAGGTGTGTATAATTTCAATTTATAACGAAACATGGCTTTATATCCTGCGATTGTAAGATCGCATAAAATAAATAGAGATTAGACATCTTTTTATCAAAAGATAAATCAAAAAGTCATATCTTTGCATTGTAATAAAACAAAAGGATACAACAACCGATTAATAAAAAACAAAATGACAACCAAGATTAAGTTCACAAAAATGCATGGAGCAGGTAATGACTACATATATGTAGATACTACCCGATATCCGATAGCAGACCCTGAAAAGAAAGCAATCGAATGGAGCAAGTTTCATACGGGAATTGGAAGTGACGGACTTATATTGATTGGCAGTTCTGACAAAGCAGATTTCAGTATGCGTATATTTAATGCAGATGGTTCGGAAGCAATGATGTGTGGCAATGGAAGCCGTTGTGTAGGCAAATATGTATACGAATACGGATTAACTGCCAAAAAGGAAATCACACTTGACACCCGTTCGGGCATTAAGGTTCTGAAATTATATGTAGAAGGAGGAAAGGTAACGGCAGTCACTGTAGATATGGGTAGTCCTCTGGAAACGGAAGCGGTAGATTTCGGCGATCAATTTCCTTTTCAGTCTACCCGGGTATCAATGGGAAACCCGCATCTGGTAACTTTTGTAGAAGATATTACCCAAATCAATCTGCCGGAAATTGGTCCGCAGTTAGAAAATTATCATCTCTTTCCGGACAGGACGAATGTAGAGTTTGCTCAGATCGTTGGTAAAGACACCATTCGGATGAGAGTTTGGGAAAGAGGTTCAGGAATCACTCAGGCCTGCGGAACAGGTGCTTGTGCCACGGCTGTAGCCGCTGTTCTCAACGGATTGGCAGGAAGAAAATGTGATATAATAATGGACGGGGGAACCGTCACCATCGAATGGGAAGAAGCAACGGGACACATATTAATGACAGGACCGGCAACTAAAGTTTTTGATGGGGAGATGGAGGGATAGAGAATAGGTAATAAGTAACAGGTAATAGGTAACAGGTTTTGCAGAAACTTAAAACAATAACAATATGGCATTAGTAAACGAACATTTTTTGAAATTACCGGGGAGCTATTTGTTCTCGGATATAGCGAAGAAGGTAAATACATTCAAAATAACGCATCCGAAGCAGGATATTATCCGGTTAGGTATCGGAGATGTCACCCAGCCGCTTCCCAAAGCATGTATCGAGGCTATGCACAAAGCAGTGGAAGAGTTGGCAAGTAAAGATACGTTTCGTGGATATGGTCCTGAGCAGGGGTATGATTTTCTGATTGAAGCTATTATAAAGAATGATTTCGCCCCACGTGGCATTCATTTCTCACTATCAGAAATATTCGTCAGCGATGGAGCAAAAAGTGATACCGGAAATATCGGCGATATCCTTCGCCACGACAATAGTGTTGGTGTAACAGACCCTATATATCCGGTATATATTGACAGTAACGTCATGTGCGGACGTGCCGGAGTGCTGGAAGAAGGAACAGGCAAATGGAGCAATGTGACTTATATGCCTTGTACAAGTGAGAATGACTTCATTCCGGAGATTCCCGACAAACGGATAGACATTGTTTACCTCTGCTACCCGAACAACCCTACGGGAACAGTGCTCACCAAAGACCAGCTGCGCCGTTGGGTTGACTACGCCCTGGAGAACGACACGTTGCTGCTCTTCGACGCCGCATACGAGGCATACATACAGGACGACGACATACCACACTCAATATACGAGATAAAGGGAGCGCGCAAGGTGGCCATCGAGTTCCGAAGCTACTCAAAGACGGCAGGATTCACCGGCGTGCGCTGCGGATACACCGTAATACCTAAGGAAGTGACCGCAGCCACTCTCGACAACAAGAACCGCGTGGAGCTCAACCATCTGTGGAACCGCAGACAGAGCACCAAGTTCAACGGAACAAGCTACATCAGCCAGAGAGCTGCCGAGGCCATCTACACTCCGGAAGGAAAGAAACAGATAAAAGAGACTATAGCATACTACATGGACAACGCGGCATACATGCTCGAGGCGCTCAAGAACGCCGGCATGGAGGTCTATGGAGGCCGCAACGCGCCTTACATCTGGCTCAAGACGCCGGAAAACACGCCGAGCCGCAAGTTCTTCGAGCAGATGCTCTACGCCACAGGCGTTGTATGTACTCCGGGCGCAGGCTTCGGACCGAGCGGCGAAGGATACGTGAGACTCACCGCCTTCGGACGCCGTGAGGACTGCCACGAGGCCATGCAACGTATAACAGCATGGGCCGGACGCTGACCACTGCCGACGGCTACATATGCGACGCACCGATTATAAATGATATGCCAAAACGGTGCGCCGCATTTTTTTGATTATATCAGAATGCCGACAATGGCGGTTATTTGACAAAAAAAACTTAACTTTGCACCGTGGCAGCCCTAACGCCACACGTTGCAAGCCTGTGCATGCAAGCTGATGCACGAAACAAAACAAACATAACAACTCTTAAAAACAATGGCAAACTTAAGATTTGAGGTTGTGGCCGAAGCTTTCAAGAAGAAGCCGCAAGAAGTCATTCCTCCTGCCGAACGTCCTTCGGAATATTTCGGCAAGAATGTGTTCAACCGTGCGAAAATGTACAAATACCTGCCGCGCGACGTATATGAACAGCTCATCGACGTCATTGACAACGGCACACCGCTCGACCGTTCAATAGCCGACGCAGTGGCCGAAGGAATGAAACAATGGGCTGTGGAGCGCGGAGTGACACACTACACGCACTGGTTCCAGCCACTTACGGAAGGTACTGCCGAGAAACACGACGCTTTCATCGAGCACGACGGCAAGGGAGGCATGATAGAGGAATTCTCAGGTAAGCTGCTCGTTCAGCAGGAACCCGACGCAAGCTCTTTCCCGAGCGGAGGAATACGCAACACCTTCGAGGCACGCGGCTACTCGGCATGGGACCCGACTTCACCGGTGTTCATCATCGACGACACTCTCTGCATCCCTACAATCTTCATATCATACACGGGCGAGGCCCTCGACTACAAGGCTCCGCTGCTGCGCGCCCTGCACGCAGCCGACACGGCAGCTGTGGCTGTTTGCCATTATTTCTATCCCGACGTGAAAAAGGTTATCTGCAACCTGGGATGGGAACAGGAGTATTTCCTCGTTGACG
>ERZ826146.2418-NODE-2418-length-14079-cov-4.941101_pt1 | contig 14079 bp, 14 predicted proteins | sample MGYA00519857_ERZ826146 | MGnify/ENA primary metagenome ERZ826146 (study PRJEB31778, sample SAMEA3449222) | human gut metagenome | biome: human gut; feature: human-associated habitat; material: faeces | place: United Kingdom | collected 2010/2012 ...
GACCCCATGATCTCGAGCCTCATCGACTGCGCCCAGACCGGCTTTGCCCGCCCGCTGACCCACAGCGAGATGGAAAAGCTGGTCAACCTCTACGTGCAGGAGGGCTTTGCCCCCGAGACCGTCATGCTCTGCGTGGCCTATGTGGCCAGCCGGGGCAAGCGGACCATGGCCGCCGTCCTCCACGAGCTGAAAGTCTGGCGCGCCGAGGGCGTGGAGACCGGCGAACAGGCGGACACGCATCTGCAGCTGCTGGCCCTTCGTGCCCAGCGCGAACAGTATGTCAGCGGGCTGCTGGGCATTGCAGAGAGCGAGCTGACCCTCGGCGGGCGGAAAGCCATTGCCCGCTGGTACGAGGTGTACGGCTACGACGACGCCATGGTGCAGGAGGCGGCCGTGCAAGCGGGCCCCAAGCGCGATTTGTGGTACTGGAACAGCATCCTCAAAACGTGGAACGCCAAAGGTCTGCGCACCGTCCACGATGTGCGCGGGCCGGTGGCCGGGGCGGGGGCCAGCCGGAACATCCGGGTGGACCGCGAAACGCCCAGTGGGAACGATTTCCTCAAAAACGCCGTCCGCCGCCGTTCGCTGCGAAAAAAATCGGACGAGACATCGCAATAAGGAGAAGCTATGCGTACCAAACGTGAACTGTATCAGGAGGCAATGCGCACTGTGGCGCTGCGGCGGCAGACCGCCCGCGCCAACGCCGAGGATGCCCGCGCCGAGGCGGAAGCGGCTATCCCGGCCCTCCGCCACGCTGAAGAAGAGGTGCGGGTGCGGGGCGTGCGGTGTGCGCTGGCCGGAGCCTCCGGCGGGGACCGCACCGCTGCGGCCGCTGCGCTGACCAAGGCCAAACAGGAGCTTGCCGCGCTCTTGGCGTCCAGCGGCCGCCCGGCCGATGCGCTGGAGCCGCATTTCACCTGCAAAAAGTGTCAGGATACCGGTTCATTTGAGGGGCACACCTGCGAGTGCATCCACAAACTGATGCAGAAATTCCGCCGCGAGGAGATCGAGAAGCTGTCCAGCCTGTCCGTTTCCAGCTTCGACACGATGGAGCTGCGCTACTACCCCAACACAATGGACGAGAAGCTGGGGGAGCCGGTCCGGACGTACATGGGGGAACTTCTGGAAGAACTGCGTGCCTACGCAGAAGAATTCGACCGCAGCAGCGAAAGTCTGATGCTGTTCGGCAATGCGGGCCTTGGCAAGACCCATGCGGCCCTTGCCATTGCGGGCATCGTGCTGGCGAAAGACATGGATGTGATCTATGTTTCCAGCCCCGATTTTTTTGCCAAACTGGAAGCGCTGCACTTCGGCTCGGACCCCTCCGGGGAGGAAGAGACCCTGCTGCAAACGGCAGCCGGGGCAGACCTGCTCATCCTCGATGATCTGGGCACGGAATTCAACTCCAGTTTCTTCCTCAGCACCCTGTACAGTCTGCTGAACAACCGCCTCGGTGCGCATCTGCCCACCATCGTCACGACGAACATCACGGACGGGGCGTTGCTGGAGAAACTCTACACCGAAAAAATTTCCAGCCGCCTTTCCTCCTTTGTGCCCTGCCTGTTCGTGGGCAGGGATATCCGCGGCCAAAAGGCACGGGAAGAGTAGCGATATTATACAAAAAGAGCGTCAGCATCAAGCTGGCGCTCTTTTCCGTCGGGGGGGGGGGGGAAAATTAAGCCATGTTGGCGCGTTTGCGCGGCGGATTGACGCGGCGGAATTTCAAAGCACGCTCCGGCGTTGTTTCGGGGCAGTCAGCGTCGAAGGTGATGGGCATTTTCTTGGCGCGTTCCAACTCGGCGAGCTCTTCCTTCGTAAAAGCTAATTCGTTCTGCAATTCTAGTGGGATATTATTGATATTTACCATAGTAAAGCTGACCATTTGTTCGTTGTCCACGGCAATTCTTCTTTTCTACTTTCAAGATTATAATACCATGTCTACGCGCTTTTTGCAAGGAAAACGATGTCGTTTGCGTTTGACACAGTTTTTTTACACCTCCCGGCGTTTACACCTTTTCAAAAGAAGTGTATAATAAAACACAGTGAAATCCGCAGGATTGAGTAAAGCGAAGAGTGAGGAACCTTACATGAACCAACAAAGAACCCCGGCCAAACGGATGTCGTACCGGGAGTGGAAGATCCGCAAATGTCTGCGGCTGGCGCGGAACTGGGTGCTGTTTCTGGCCGCGTGCGGCGGGGCTGTGGCGCTGATGGCCACCGGCATCCTGTGGCTGCTGCCGAAAGCCCACGCCCTTATCGCGGGGCCGGTGCCCTTTACGGAGCGGGCTTACAGCGCCGACGGATATGTGTGCGACACGGACGACGCCCGCTTGGTGGTGGTGAACGCCAACCTCCCGCTGGAAAGCGAACCGGCCCCGGAGCTGGCCGTGGCGGACGACGCCACCGGTGAACAACTGGAAACGGAGGCCGCTGCGGCTTACCGCAGCATGGCCGAGGCCGCACAGGCCGCCGGTGTGGAGCTGAACCTTGTCACGGGCTGGCAGGATGCCGACACCCGCACCGCCGCGTATGAAGCCCGGCTGACGGCCTATCAGACCGAGAACAGCCGCCTTACCGGCGAGACGGCAGCGGCGCACACTGCGTCGTTGCAGCCCACGGCAAGCACCAGCGAGCAGGGGACCGGCTACTGCGCCGATATCCTCTCGCCGGACTGCACGGAGCGCTCGGAGGCTTTTGCCGACACCCGCGCCTACGAGTGGCTGACCGCGTATGCCGCGGACTATGGCTTCATCCTCCGCTGGCCGGAGGAGCGCCAGAGTGCCACCGGCATGGTCTATGCACCGTGGCACTGGCGGTATGTGGGGGCCGAGAACGCCCGCGCCATCCGCGAAAGCGGCCTTTCCTTGGAAGAATTCCTCGCGCTGGAACGCGCAAAACAATAAATTTGCAAAAAATCGAAGGAGAAACCATTGAAACGAACCGAGATCGCGCCCGGCGTCCATCTGCTGTGGGACCCGGCGCCTAAATTCAACCGCTGCCGCATCAGCATCCACTTCGCCTTCCCGGCCAAGCGGGAGACGGCTACCGCCCACGCGCTGCTGCCGTTGGTGATGGAGCGCGGCTATGCGGACTGCCCCGACATGACTCAGATGACCAAAACGCTGGCCCGCCTCTATGGGGCGGATCTGACCGTGGACGCCCGGCCCTTCGGCGCGAACCACAACCTCTGTGTCAGCGCCACCGGCATCAAGGACCGCTTTGCGCTGGAAGGGGAACCGCTGACCCGCGAATACGCTGGGCTGGCGCTGGGCACGGCCTTTCACCCCGCCTTTGTGGGCGGCGTCTTCGACCCGGAGGCGGTCGGCATCGAAAAGCAGATGCTCCGCAAAGCGCTGGAAGACGAAGTGAACGAAAAGCGCATCTACTGCCAGCGTCAGGCCAACCGGGAATTCTTCGGCGACAGCCCCGCCGGCATCCGGCAGGAGGGCTATCTGGAAGAGGTGGACGCCCTGACGCCGGAGGCCCTGACCGCTGCCTACCGGGAGATGCTGGAAACGGCGCAGATCGAGCTGCTGATCCTTGGCTGCGAAGAAGCTGAGACGGAGCAGGTCAAAGACGCATTGCTCCGGGAGCTTTCGGCGGTGGAACGACGCCCGGCCCCCCTGTGCGGGAACATGGCAATGCCCCGGCGGGAACCAGCCCGGAAGGTGGAGTGCTTCGACACCGTACAGGCCAAGCTCTGTATGCTGTTCACCCTTGGTGAGCCGATGCGCCCCGACCAGATGGCGGCGGTCCGGCTTGCTATGGCCTTGTACGGCGGCAGCGTGACCAGCCGCCTCTTCCTCAACGTCCGGGAGCGGGATCACCTGTGCTACTACTGCGCGTCCAGCTTCCAGAGCTTCACGGGGAGCATGGCTGTCAACAGCGGCGTGGAGCACGCCGACGCGGCCCGCGCGGAAGCGGCCATCCTGAAGGAGCTGGACGACCTGCGCACCGGGCCCATCACCGACGAGGAACTGGAAGACTGCCGCCTGTCCCTGCTCAGCGGGATGGCGGGCATTGAGGACAGCCTTGGCGGCATCGAGACGTGGTATTATATGGAAGTGCTGCGGGGCAGCGGGCTGCAAACGCCCGACGAAGCCCGCGCCGCCCTGCGCGCCGTGACCAAAGAGGACGTTCGCGCCATTCTGCGGCAGCTGAGCCTGTCGGTCAGTTATCTGTTGACGAGAGAGGAGGGGACTGCCGATGTCTGAACTGCGCAGCCAAGCGCTTGCCGATGCCGCCGCGGATCAGTGGAAGATCCTGCCCTCCGGCCTGACCGTCCTTGTGCGGCCCATGCCGGGGTATTCCGGCACGCATGTCATCTATGCCACCCGCTTCGGCTCCATTGACCGGGACTTCCGGCTCAATGGGCGGGAGGTGCATCTGCCCGCAGGTGTGGCGCATTTTCTGGAACACAAGATGTTCGAGGATCAGGACGGCGACGCTTTTGCAAAGTTCGCGAAGACGGGGGCCAACGCCAACGCCTTTACCAGCTTTGACCGCACCTGTTACCTCTTCACCGCCACGCAACAGCTGGACGAAAGCCTCGATGTGCTGCTGGGGATGGTGGGGCACCCCTACTTCACCGAGCAGACCATCGCCAAGGAGCAGGGCATCATCGGGCAGGAGATCAAGATGTACGACGACAGCGCCGACTGGCGGCTGATCACCGGCCTGTGTGAGTGCCTGTACCACAGCCACCCCATCCGCAGCGACATCGCGGGCACCTGCGAGAGCATTGCGGAGATCACCCCGAAGATGCTCTATGACTGCTGCGAGGCGTTCTATGCACCGGGAAATATGGTGCTGGCCGCAGCGGGCAATACCACCATGGAGCAGATCTTGGCCGCGTGCGAACGCCATGGCCTGATGGAACTCCGCCCCGAAGAGCGGGTGCAGCGGCTCTGGGCCGAGGAACCCATGACGCTGGCAGCAACGGAAAAACGGATCCGGATGCCGGTGTCAAAGCCCTGCTTTGGCCTCGGCTTCAAGGAAACGCCCCTCGCCCCGGATGATCTGCGCAGCGAGCTGCTGTACGACCTCATCCTTTGCTGCATCGGCGGCGGGATGTCGCCGCTCTACCGCCGCCTGTACGACTCCGGCCTGACCAACCCCGGTTTCGGTGGGGAAGTGCTGCGGGTGGACGGCTGTTGCTGCATCCTCTTCACCGGCGAGAGTGACGAGCCCGATACGGTGAAACAAATGCTGCTGGACGAGATCGAGCGGGTCCGGCGCGAGGGCATCGACCGGGAGGTCTTTACCCTCTGCAAGAACGAAAAGTACGGCCAACTGATCGAAAACCTCGAAAACGTGGAGGACTCGGCCAGCCAGATGGCGGACTTCGCCCTCTCCGGGCAGACGGTGGTGCAGCAGATCGAGGCACTTGCGGCCCTGACGGCGGACGACGCCGACGCAGCCCTGCAGCACATCTTACAGCCCGCCCGGATGGCGATGATGTACATCGAGCCGGACGGCACGGCGGACCTGCCCGAAGCAGATGACGAAGAGACGGAGGACGAAGAATGACGAATCTGGTACAATTTCCGGCGCTGGGCCTGAGTTTCACGCTGAACCGCGTGGCCTTTTCCATCGGCGGCATCAATATTTATTGGTATGGCGTCTGCATCGCCGTGGGCATGTGCCTTGCGCTGGTGTTTGCGTTCCGGCATGGCGTCGAGTTCGGCGTGGACGCCGACGCGATGGTGGATGTCATCCTCATCGGCGTGGTGATGGGCATCCTCTGCGCCCGGCTCTACTATGTGGCCTTGTCCCCCTACAATTACAGCAGCCTGTGGGACGTGCTGGCCATCCGGGACGGCGGCCTTGCCATCTACGGCGGCGTCATCGGCGGCTTTTTGTTCGGCGGCCTTGCCTGTAAATGGCGCAAGGTGCCGGTGCTGCCCATGTTCGACCTTGCGGCCATGGGCTTCCTCATCGGGCAGGGCTGCGGCCGCTGGGGCAACTTCTTCAATCAGGAGGCATTCGGCTGCAACACGACCCTGCCGTGGGGCATGTACAGCGAAGCGACCCGCGACTACCTGCTCAGTAGCGTGGTCACGGCCCCCAAGGGCACCGTCATCGACCCGAACCTGCCGGTCCACCCTACGTTCCTATATGAGAGCATCTGGTGCTTCGTGGGCCTGTTCCTGCTGGTGAAGTACATCAAAAAGCGGAAGTTTGCGGGCGACATCGCCCTGCGCTACCTCATCTGGTATGGCGCGGGCCGGTTCTGGATCGAGGCCCTGCGCACGGACAGTCTGCTTCTGGTGCCCTCCATCGGGCTGCGGGTGTCGCAGGTGGTGGCGGCGGTGGCCGTGGTCGGCGGCGTCATCGCAGAGGTCATCCTGACCAAGCGATACAAGGATAAGCCGCTCATGGTCAAGCTGGCCCTCAACAGCGAGGGCCGCACCCTCGCCGCCAAGGCGAAAAAGGCCGACCCCGCGTTCCGGCTGGAGGAAGAAGAACTTGCGGCCTCCTCGCCCCGGAAGCTCTTTGTGGAGCGGACAGAAGCCTATAATAAGCGGGTGAAGGAAGAGCTGAGCGCACGATGAAGGAAATGGAAGAGACAAAACTCATCTCTAATGGACCGAACGTGCGCGGCGGGATGTGCGAGAAGCGGTAAACTACATCCGAAATGCGCTTGATCATGAGAAAGCAGAAAAAACTTTGCCGCAATACGCAAAAACCCCTTGAAATCAGCTTGCTTTTCTGCTATACTATTCTAGCCGCTTGGTGTGGGCGCCGCAAATGGCCCCTGTAGGGGTCTGCCTTTACGACCAGCGAGTACAACGAAAAGGAATGAAACAAATGTACGCAATCATTGTTACCGGCGGTAAGCAGTACCGCGTGGAGCAGGGCGACATCGTCTACATCGAAAAGCTGGACGTTGAGGCCGACTCCGAAGTGAAGTTTGATCAGGTTCTCGCTATTGGCGAGGAGGGTTCTGTGAAGGTTGGCGCTCCTGTTGTTGAGGGTGCTACCGTCTCTGCCAAGGTCATCAAGAATGGCAAGGGCAAGAAGCTGAACATCATCACCTATCGCGCAAAGAAGCACAGTGCTCGCCGCATGGGCCATCGTCAGCCCTATACCAAGGTTGAGATCACTGCGATCAACGGCTAAGGAGGAAAATTACAATGGCACATAAAAAGGGCGTAGGCAGCACCAAGAACGGCCGTGATTCCGCGGCTCAGCGTCTGGGCGCAAAGCGTGCAGATGGTCAGTTCGTTCTGGCCGGCAACATCCTCGTTCGTCAGCGTGGCACCCACATTCAGCCGGGTGAGAACGTTGGCAAGGGCAGCGATGATACCCTGTTTGCTCTGGTTGACGGCACTGTCCGTTTCGAGCGCGTGGGCAAGAGCGGCAAGAAGTGCAGCGTGAAGCAGTAACTTCTGCCTGAAAAACTGCAACCCAAAGAGCCGGACCCTCGTGGCCCGGCTCTTTTTGATGAAAGGAAGAAACCTCTCCGTCCATGCTTCGCATTGCCGGAGAGGTTGAATCGCTAAACATAGGAGGAGCTCTATGGCAGCACAAACCAACTTTATCGACATCGCAACCATCTGGCTCCATGCGGGCAAGGGCGGCGATGGCGCGGTGAGCTTTCACCGTGAGAAATTCGTGGCGGCGGGCGGCCCGGACGGCGGCGACGGCGGCCGCGGCGGCGACATCATCTTTGTGGTGGATGACCACCTGACCACCCTGATGGACTTCCGCTACAAGCGCAAGTATACCGCCGACGAAGGCGGCAAGGGCGGCGCAAGCCTCTGCCACGGCAAGAACGCCGAAAATCTCGTCATCAAGGTGCCGCTGGGCACCGTCATCAAGGACGCCGAGAGCGGTCTTGTCATTGCAGACCTGTCCGACCACACCCCCGTTACCGTGGCCAAGGGCGGCCGCGGCGGCTACGGCAACGCACACTTTGCTACGCCGACCCGCCAGATCCCCAAGTTCGCCAAGCCCGGTATGCCCGGCGAGGACATTCAGGTGACGCTGGAGCTGAAGCTGATCGCGGACGTGGGCCTGATCGGTTTCCCGAACGTGGGCAAGTCCACCCTCATCTCCACCATCAGCGCGGCTAAGCCCAAGATCGCGAACTACCACTTCACCACCCTCGTGCCCACGCTGGGCGTCGTGTCGGTGGGCGAAGGTGCCAGCTTCGTCTGCGCCGACATCCCCGGCCTGATCGAGGGTGCCAGCGAGGGCATCGGCCTTGGCCATGACTTCCTGCGCCATGTGGAGCGCTGCCGCCTGCTGCTGCATGTGGTGGATGTTTCCGGCTGCGAGGGCCGCGACCCCAAGGAGGACTTTGAGCAGATCAACCACGAGCTGGAGGGCTTCTCCGCAGATTTGGCCACCCGCCCGCAGATTGTTCTGGGAAACAAGTGTGATATCGCAACCCCCGAACAGGTAGAAGAATTTAAGCAGTTTGTGGAAGCCAAGGGGCTGACCTTTGTGCCCATCTCCGCCGCAACCCGCCAGGGAGTGGACGCCCTGCCCGCCCTGGTGTACAGCCGCCTGAAAGAACTGCCGCCGGTCAAGGTGTTTGAGGCAGAGTACGTTAAACCCAGCTTGGTCGATGCCCCCACCCGTCCCTTTACCGTGGAGCGCACCGGTGCCCACGAATTTACCGTGGATGCCCCCTGGCTGGAGCGTATTCTGGCCGGTACCAACGTGGAGGACTATGAAAGCCTGCAGTATTTCCAGACCCAGCTGGGCGATTCCGGCATTCTGGATGAGCTGGTCCGCCAGAACGTGGAAGAGGACGATACCATCAAGATCGGCGAATACGAGTTCGATTACGTTTATTGAGGCACGCCATGTTATTTGAAGCACACCCGGAAATTGATATCCACGAAATGTCGCCGCTGGCCTTGGCTTTTGCGGGGGATGCCGTGCTGGAACTGCTGGTCCGCCAGCGTCTGGTGGAAACATCCCGCCTGCAGCCGGGTCGGCTGCACAGTGTGGCAACGCATTATGTATCTGCCCACGCGCAGAACCAGGAGCTTGCCCTTATTGAGCCGATGCTGACCGAGGAAGAGCAGAACATCTTGCGCCGCGGTAAAAATGCCAGCAAAGCCAGCGTGGCCAAGCATGCCACCGCGCAGGAATACCGCGCCTCCACAGGCTTTGAGTGCCTGCTGGGCTGGCTGCACCTGATGGGCCGGGATGACCGGATCGAAGAACTGTTTGAAACGATCTGGAAAAATTATACCCCGGAACAATAAGCGCCTGTGCGCAGAAACACAAGCTGCAACAAGGCCGGTGCCCAGCAAACGGCACCGGCTTTTTGTGTGGCGGCACAATAAAATAGGCAGTGCTGTTGATATAGCACTGCCTTAGACTGCCAAATAGCGCTCCGTAGGGGCAGACATCGTTCGCCCGCGGCCGCTTGCCCTGTGCATAACCTTAAAAATGCGTTTTGAAGCCAAATTTTTCAATATGCAGCTGGCTTTTCAGGGCAAAACATCACTTCTTTTTGCTGCCGTCGTCCTTGCCCTTGGTGCCGCAGCCACAGCCGCAGTCTGTGGTGGAGTTGGTGGTTTTCTGCGTGGTGCTCTGGGTAGCTTTCTGGCTGGCCTTGCGGGTATTGCAGTTCTGGGTCTTGTTCTGTTCGTTGGTGCTGCGTGCCATATGCGGGTACTCCTTTCAAAATCAAAAAAGCAATTTGGGGCCGGGTTCCACCGGCTCTGCCAATAGTCTGCCCAGCCTTGCCGCTGATATGCAAAATGGAGGTTGATCCATGATAATTTCACAACTGCCGGAACTGTTTGTTCAGCGGGAGCGCGCCCTGCTTGGCCCGCGGTTTGATGCAATGTTTTCCTATCCGGGGCAGGGGGCGGTGCGTGGGGCCAGCGTGAATGCCCTGCGCTGCACGCCGCAGCAGTTTGCTGCGCTGGCAGATTTTCCGCTGGAAGCATCGCCGTTTTGCGCGTCCGCTTTTGTGGTGCCGCAGCCGGATTGGAAACCCGGCCGCCACCCCTACCACCATGCGGGAGCCTTTTATGCGCAGGAACCCAGCGCCAGCGCCCCGGCTGCGCTGCTGGATGTGCACCCCGGTATGCGGGTGGCAGACTTGTGCGCCGCGCCGGGCGGCAAAACCAGCCAGCTGGCCGCCGCGCTGGCCGGGCATGGCGTGCTGCTGGCCAACGAGTTTGTGGCTGCCCGCGCCGAAGTTCTGCGCCAGAATCTGGAGCGCATGGGCGTGACCAACGCCATTGTGACCAACGAGGACACCGCCCGCCTGGCTGCCGCGTACCCCGGCCGGTTTGACCGCATTCTGGTGGATGCCCCCTGTTCCGGCGAGGGGATGTTCCGCAAAACACCCGAGGCACGGGACGAGTGGAGCGAGAACAATGTGAAAATATGTGCCGTCCGGCAGGCGGAGATTCTGCGCGAAGCGTGGAAGACGTTGCGTCCCGGCGGATTGCTGATATACAGTACCTGCACGTTCAATCGACTGGAAAACGAAGGGTCGCTGGAGGGATTGCTGGCCGAAGCGGGTGAAGAGATCGTCGAATCGACCGCTTTCGATTGCCCGCCGGCGTGGGGTGTGGTTTGCGGTCGGGTCGGTCCTTTCCGGACGTTCCGTTTCTATCCGCACCGGACCCGGGGCGAGGGATTTTTTGCGGCGGTGGCCCGTAAGGTGTCCGATGGCGGAAGCCGTGTCCGTGTGCCCAAGTCCCGCCGAACGATTTTCGCGCCCGCCGGACGCAGGGAGTGTGCGGAACTAGCCCGTTGGGTCGCCGAACCCGGGCGGATGCGTTTTGCGGCGGTGGCGGATGTCTATTATGCGTATTACGAATCGCAGTACGAGGCGGTGAAAATGCTGGCCGAATCGCTGCGCGTGATCGCCTCGGGCGTTGCGATGGGGCAGATCTTCAAGGAGCGGCTCAAGCCCGATCATGCGCTGGCGATGTTTTGCGGATTGGATCGCGGAGCGGTGCCTGTTGCCGAGTTGTCCGAAGAGGAGGCGCTGCGGTTTCTGCGCAAGCAGGAGGCGGAGGCTGCGGCTTTCGCCGAGGGGATGAATCTGGTGACGCGCGGGGGAGCGGCCCTGGGTTTCGCCAAGCGGATTCAGAACCGGGTAAACAATATGTATCCCAACTCGTTGCGGATATTCAACCTGTAATTGTACATGTTATGGCCAAGAAACTATTCTATTCGATGGGCGAGGTGTCGGAGATGTTCGACGTCAATGCTTCGCTGATCCGTTTTTGGGAGACGAAATTCGATATCCTGCGCCCGCAGAAGAACAAGAAGGGCAACCGTCTTTTTTCTCCGGCCGATGTCGAAAACCTGAAATTGATCTATCATCTGGTCAAGGAGCGGGGCATGACCCTCGACGGAGCCGCCCGTTGTCTGAAACAGAATAAAGGAACCATTTCGCGCGATGCGGAGCTGCTCGAACGTCTTCAGCGTGTCCGGGCCCTGCTCGAAGAGGTGCGGGCCGAACTCAAGGAGAGTGCGGAGGACCGGGCGGTTGTCGCGGAAAATGGGGCTGGAGAGGCGGCCGAAGTATCGGCGCTCCCGGTTCGTACCCGGAAGAAGCCTGCCGCGCAGGAGTTGGCGGACGATGCCGGAGGGGATGGAGCGGAGAGTAAAGGACCCGTGCAGGTGATCGAACCAGGTCCCCGGAGCGAAAAGCCGGCGCCGAAACGTTCGGCGGCGCGTCAGCCCCGGCGCAAGAAGGAGAAAGAGGAGGCGGAGAGCAAGGAGTTGTTCGCCTTCTATGAACAGTCGTTGTTTTAGACGGACGTTTTGAAATACGGCAGGCGGGTACATTTTGCTTTCGCCTCCGATTCGGAGGGGGCGGTGACGTTGCGGACCGCTACGGCGATAGGCCCGACCGGGTATGCGAACGAACCCGATACTTCGGTATATCTTTTGGGGCGCGTAGCGCCGCAAGTCCCTTCGAGGTGAGGATTTCGGGGTGGGCAGCATTATGGACGGGAGCACAGGCCGCGAACAAGCGACCGTCGGATATGGTACGTTGAAAATATAATCGCCTTTTCAAATAATGTAGTAGGATTATGAAAATCAGAGATATTGCTGAAGTGATCGAACGATATGCTCCGCTCCGTTTGCAGGAATCGTACGACAATGCCGGTCTTATCGTGGGACGGCCCGAGGACGAAGTGCATCAGGCGCTGCTGGCTGTCGATGTGACCGAAGAGGTGTTGGACGAGGCGGAGCAGACGGGGTGCGATCTGATAGTCACGCACCATCCGATCGTTTTCCATGCCCTCAAGCGGTTCAATTCGGCTACTTATGTGGAGCGGTGCGTCGAGCGGGCGATCCGTCGGGGAATAGCGCTCTACGCCTGTCATACCAACCTGGACAGTGCGCCGGGCGGCATGAGTTGGCGGTTGGCGGAGATGCTCGGCGTGGAAGAGTTACGGGTGCTGCAACCGACCGATCCTGCGGACGGGCGGGTCGGCTTCGGGGTGGTGGGCGAACTGCCGCAGTCTATGTCGGTGCGGGATTTTATGCGGCGTATTCAGGAGCGCCTGCCGGTGCAGGTAATCCGCCATTCCGAGCTGGTCAAGGAGCAGGTACGGCGGGTGGCCGTATGTACCGGAGCGGGAGCCTCGCTGCTCGGCGAAGCGCGTCGTGCGCAGGCCGATGTGTATGTCACTTCGGACCTCAAATACAACGATTTTATGACTCCCGACGGGGCGTTCGTGGTGGCCGATATCGGCCATTTCGAGAGCGAATATTGCGCAATCGACATTTTGTTTGATATTTTATCGAAAAATTTATTTACCTTTGCGGTTCGCAAGAGTGTAAATTCACGTAATCCGATCGGTTACATAGTTCCGTCTAAACAATAAAAACACGATATGGCAACACAGAAAAAGACAGCTGAAGTTGATTATTCGATGCAGGAGAAAATCCTGGCCCTCTACGATCTCCAGAAGATCGACAGCCAGATCGATTCGATCAACAAGGTGAAGGGTGAGCTGCCGCTCGAGGTGCAGGATCTCGACGACGAATTGGCCGGTTTGAAGGCGCGTGTCGAGAATATCAATGCCGAAATCGAGGAGCTCAATGCTCTCTCCAAGCAGCGTAAGCGCGAGGTGGATCAGGCCAAGATACTCATCGGCAATTACAAGGAGCAGCAGAACAACGTCCGGAACAACCGCGAGTTCGATGCGATTAGTAAGGAGATCGAGTATCAGGAGTTGGAAATCGAGCTGGCCGAAAAGCGTCTGAAAGAGTATGCTGCCGGAATCAAGGTCAAAAAGGCGCAGGTCGAGGAGACCGAGGCCCTGATGACGGAGCGCCGAAAGGACCTCGAAGCCAAGCAGACCGAATTGCAGAGCATCGAAGCGGAAACGGCCTCGCAGGTGGCGGAATTTACGGCTCAGGCGGCCAAGGCGCAGGCCAAGATCGACAAGCGGTTGCTGGAGGCTTACCAGCGGATCCGTCATAACGTGCGCAACGGACTTGCCGTGGTGACGGTGCGGCGCGATGCGTGCGGCGGCTGTTTCAACCGCATTCCGCCCCAGCGCCAGATGGAGATCCGTCAGGGCAAGAAGATCATCATTTGCGAATACTGCGGTCGTATTCTGGTGGCCGATCCCGAAGAGCAGCAATAGCAAGCGTTTGGGGTTGAACGATTTGTAGCCCGACCTTCCCACGGAAGGTCGGGCTGTATTCGTTGAGTCGAAACGGGGACGGCCTCTTTTCCGAATGAGGATTTCGAAACCCCGATTGCTTTTTTTCGATACGATCGTTGCGTTCGGATGAAACTTTTGCCGCGAAATCGTTGTTTTTTCCAAATAATAATTAATTTTGCGATGATGTAACTTTTTGAAATACCCGATAGATGAAGATAGCTCTGGCTCAATTGAATTATACGGTCGGCGACGTCGCAGGAAATACAAACAAGATCATCGAATCCGTACGTCGTGCGAAAGCCGAAGGCGCAGACCTCGTCGTTTTTGCCGAGCAGGCGATCAGCGGTGCTCCTTCGTTCGATTTGCTGCGGAAAAATCCTTTTTTACACGGAGCTGAAGCCCTTACCGATGATCTCGCTGGAATTTTCTATCATGATAAAGGCCGTCGGCTCCTGCTGGC
>ERZ826146.2425-NODE-2425-length-14042-cov-3.994137_pt1 | contig 14042 bp, 8 predicted proteins | sample MGYA00519857_ERZ826146 | MGnify/ENA primary metagenome ERZ826146 (study PRJEB31778, sample SAMEA3449222) | human gut metagenome | biome: human gut; feature: human-associated habitat; material: faeces | place: United Kingdom | collected 2010/2012 ...
GACTCCCCCTTCTTTTTTATATAAACTGACTGACGGCCTTCCGGCATATTTAAGGCACAGTTTTGCACTTACTAACCTTATATATACCAGAAGACCGCCTCATTACACCAGTCTTTTACGACTCTTTATTTATTTTTTCTTGCTGCGATTGCTTTCTGTTCTTCCGGCAGATTCTTTTCTATAGTGAAGAAGAAAATCAGTACTGCACAGATTACATAAGCGATCGTCTCTACCCAGATATATCCGACAGAGATTGCTGTCTGTGCTGCTGCTGTCTGTGCTGCAGTACCAAGAGCAATGTCTGCTGCCTGATCGTATCCGCTGGCATTTAAGATTGCACTGAAAATAGAGTTACATACCGGAGTCGCAGCTACCATGATGGAACTGTAAATAGACATTGTAAGTCCATCTGTACGGATTCCGGCTTTGTATTCGATATGATCGATTACGTCTGCAAGCATGGCAAGAATCATATAACATGCCGGAGCAGATCCAAGGCATTTAAGAGCTACGCCGATTGCTACAGGAACAATCTGCCCGTTACCCATGATTGCGATCACGCCACCGACAGCACCAAGAAGCATGCCGGCCATACATACGATACGTTTTCCGAATTTGTTACAGAGCGGTACGATTGCCACTGCTGCCACAGCCATCGGAACTGCACCCATGATACTTAAAAGGGACTGTGAAGCGCCCCAGGCATCTGCTGTACCGAAGAAAGTATTATCCATTACCCACTTACAGAAATAAGTCATGGAACCATTCTTCATGGCACCGCTCCACTGGAAGCCCATATAGAACAGCATCACAATCCACCACATTTTTTCACTGGTAACTGCAGAAAGCTGTTCTTTCAGAGAAGCTGTCTTAACTGTTTTCTCCTCTGTATCGCCCTCAGACATCTGTTCTTCTGTTACACGCTCACGTGTGAACTTGAACTGTAAGAAGATGGTCAGCGCGGAGAAAATAGCGATTGCAGTCATTGCTACCAGCCACAGATGCTGATTCTCTTTCAATGCGAATGAAACCAGAATCGGGAACACCATAGAACCGGCACCCATAACAGCAAGTCCTGCTACATTAGTAAAAGAAGCCAGGGCTCCTCTCTGCTTACTGTCTCTTGTAGATACAGGAATCAGTGTGGAATTTGCAGTATTGTAGATTGGATAAGCCACTGCATAAAACAGGTTGTAGGCAATCGCGATCCATACCATTTTCGCCGTTCCTTCAAAAGGAACTACAAACATCAGTACAGAAGCAACAGACAATGTCAGTGCAGACAGAAGGATCCACGGTCTCGCCTTTCCTGCCATTGTTCTTGTACGTTCAATAAGCTGACCTACGATCAGGTTTGCAGCCACGATCAGAATGGTCGAAAAAAGCTGTAATGTTGTCAGAAATGTAAGATTCAGTTTCAGAACATCCGTAAAATAGTTCTGAAGGATACTTGTAAAAATACCGGAAGCCAGAAGCGCTCCAAACGGTCCGATAAAATATCCGATCAGCATCTCCGGAAGTTTTACATCATCTGATTTGATTCTGGAACCGGTCAGCGGACCGTTCCAGAAATCTTTATTATTTGTCTTGCTCATAAAATTAATCCTTTACCACTTTGAAGAAGGAGGAAATAATTGTACAGATCATGGCAACCGCGCATACGATCATTCCGATGATTGCACCCTTCAAATCCGCCATGTTCTGGGCATTATTCTCAAAAGTCATAATTGATCCGATTGCAGCGATTCTGCTGCCGAGAAACTGGATCAGCGCATACGCTGTCAGTACGCCGCACGCTACCGGAATAATATCCAGAACCGGTTTTGCTCCCATTTTTACAGAAGCCACAATCATAACGATCTCAAGAATTGCAGCGACAGCCAGGCAGGCTACAACCGCATTATTAACACCACTGTTTATAAAATAATTTGTTTTGCAGTTTATCATATACAGAACCAGTCCAAGGACAGTTACAAGAGCAGTAATCACACTTAGAACCAGTCCTGCACCTATTTTTTTCTTTTCAGCCATAGTTATTATTCCTCCTTACTGCTCTTTCTTTTTCAGTCCAAGCAGATACATTGCTGCACAGAGTACAGTCAGTACACCAAATCCGATACGAAGACCTGTGATCAGGTTATCATACCATGTGTTCAGTTTTTCAATATGTGTAGTAGTTGACATACCATCCATTGCATTTGAGTTTGCAAGTGCATAGTTCTGATACAGCATTGCCTGTTTCAGGTCTGTCAGAAGTTCTTCACTCTGGCTTGCGTTTTCTACGCTCCAGTATGGCCATACTTTTTCTACTGCTGCCATTGTATTGTCACCCGTGTTACATGTCATGGTTACACCATTGTGTACAGCCATTCGGATCTTTGTATAAGTAGGATCCTGGATGAAGTCCTCAGACATCAGACCTTTAAATCCCCATTCTTTACGAAGGATATTCAGAAGAAGTCCTGTATGTGCGTTACTTGTCACACAGCCGACACGGTTGTATGTAGTCATTACAGCAAGTGCATTTGCATCCTCGATGCAGGACTGTATACCACGCAGTTCGTTTTCACGTGCAGCCTGCTCCGTCATAAACTCGGCAATACCTGTACGGTTGATCTCAGTGTCATTGAATGCCAGATGTTTCGGTGCGATCAGTACGCCGTATTCATGTCCGGCTTTGATGATTGCTGCACCCTGACCTGCTGTCAGAACTGCATCTTCTGAGAAATATTCATGGTTACGTGCATTGTACGGTGTACGATGAAGGTTTGTTCCAACACCCCACCAGATTGCTGTATTTGCCCACAGAGAATAGTTACCGATTACTTTACCCCATTCTTCTGCAAGCTGTTTGCTGAATGTCTGGCCGATTACAGTTTCAACCGCCATAACACCCATCTTGTACTCACGGTTCGGATCATCCTCTGCGATCACACAAGGATCTCCTGTAGAATCATCTGAGTTTGCATACTGTCCCAGCGGATAAGAGTTAAATCCGTTCGGTCCGTCGTTCTGGATTGCTTCCGGAGAAGTAATAGATTCGATAACCTTTGTGCTGGTTCCGCCAAGCCCTGTACGGATCAGGCATTCTTCCAGAGTGATCTGATCCATCAGAGTGCCCCATCTCTCATCTGTAATATCATCTACACCTTTGAGGTTTGCTAAAGTCATTCCGTTGTCTGCACCAAATGTTACAGAGGACGGATCTCCATTTGCTTCGATATCACTGTAATCATCAGCCATAGTGCTGATCATCTCATCTGTAGCTGTCAGATCTTTGTATGTTTCCGGCCAGGTTCCTTCCCAGTCGTTTCTGCTTAAATAAGTAACGGTGTCTTCCATCCAGTTATTCAGGTCAGCATCCTGAAGCTGATTTTCTACCGGTGTACCATTTAAGGTTACAGCGAAAGAAGAAGAGTCAAAATCTCCAAGTTCCCATGTCTGCACGTTATCTTTGTTTCCGTCAACATCCTGATTCTGTGCAGCAAGTACATTATTTACAGCCTCATGTGCACCATTTCCGACAGTGAAATAATAAGTTCCGTTGTCAAGGATCCAGTTACCTGTTGTTCCCGCTTCGTTATCGCAGGTGCTGTCCCAGCTTGCCATATCCTGTGCATCAGCAGTAATCGTAACAGTCTGGCTTTCACCCGGCTCGATCATATCTGTTTTTTCATAGTCCAGAAGCTGAACAGCAGATTTTTCTACTTTGTTTTCTACATCGTAATCTGTATAAGGAACAGAAGTATAAAGCTGTACAACATCTTTACCAGCAACATCACCGGTATTCTTAACTTCTACCTCAGCAGTTACAGTTCTGTCAGAAAGATCTACATCTACGCTCTTAAGAGTCTGTTCAAATGTTGTATAGGAAAGGCCATATCCAAATGGATAAGATACTTCATCATCATAGTTCCATGCTTTTCCTGTAGAACTTCCTACAGTTGCATCTGCATTTCCCTGTCCAAGTACCGTATCTGCATATCTTGTCTCGTAATATTTATATCCTGTGTAAATACCTTCTGCTTCTACTTCCTCTGCATTGATATTTACAGCCGGGTCTGCATTTGTCCACTCGTAGTCGCCAAAGTTCTGTGCAGCCGGTGAACTGGCATTTGTTACGGCATAAGTGTCTGTCAGATGACCGGACGGGTTTGCTTCTCCTGAAAGAATATCTGCAACCCCATAGAAGCCGTAGCCTCCCGGAAGGCCAACTTCCATGATTGCGTCTACACCATCATTGTTTTTGATTTCATCAATCTCCATTGCATTTGCATTGTTCAGCATAACAATGACTTTACCGCCGTTGTTTTCTTTTGCTTCGACTGCAGCATTGATCAGGTCACGTTCGTCATCACTTAATCCAAGCGGATCCGTCTGATTCAGATTCTGGGATGCATCTACGCCATCCACACCCGGAAGATAAGTTCCGTTCTCTGTGGAAGAACGTCCGATCGTTACCAGCATGACATTGTAATCATCCATGGATTCTTTCCACTGGCTGTCTACGCTGTCCATTTTTTCCTGCGATGGCTCTTTACTTGCAAATACACCATCTGTTGCAGGTGCTGTAATGTGGTAGTACTCCATGATGTTCCCCCACATATTCACCTCTGTCTTAAATTCAGATTCCAGACTCTTGTACAGCTTCTGAAGATCTTCATTGATGCCAAATCCCTTTGCAGCTAATGCTTCAACAAAATCTACGGTATCTGCATCTGTTCCCTCATTTTCGGTCAGGGAACTTCCCATGTCACCACCCTGAACCGGATAATAACTGGAGAATCCGAGAAGAGACAGTTTTTGTGTCTCATCCTTTGTCAGCGGAAGTGCATTGTTCTCGTTTTTTAACAGAACAGTTCCTTCCTCACTCATACGTTCTCCGAGATCCTCGATGGAATCAAGAAGTTCGGTAGTGCTGGAATAATCAGACTTATATGTATACAGATCCTCATCTGTACTGTCTGTTACCATCGCACTGCTCTTTGTACCAAGAAATTTGTCGATGTCTGTACGATAACTGTCTACTACAGGTCCTGCCGCAACAGAAACGGTCAGAAGAGACGCTGTAAGAGTAGTCAGACCACGCCAGATATTTCTTTTTCTGCTCATGTTTGTAGCTCCTTTCTTTCCCTGAAATATGGGTAAGCCTCATCGCTCAAGTGCTTCCTCAATTTCTATGTTCTAAATTTAACATAAATTAAAAAAACGCTCCCATTTTTTTCGCAGACTGCACTTTTTCAGCCGTAAATGGGAGCATTTTTTTATTGAATTTTCACAAGCAAAGTTTTTCAGGAAATCTTGCACAAATTGTGATATTTGTTTTTGTTTATATTGCCTATAGTTTTCTATTTTAATGCTACAATCGGAATCTCACGGGTATATGTCTTTTCTTCATCACAGACAGTGATTTTTACCGAATCAGTTTCTCCGGCGCGTACCACGGCCATCGCTTCACCATAATAAGTATCAACGGTATCCTGTGCATAGTTTCCTTCCACATAGGAGCAGGCACTTCCCAGACCTTCAAGTGTTCCATTCTCAACAGAAACCTTGAGATGATGTTTTTCCATCGGTTTCCAGTTCCCGATAAAGTCTCCGTACTGCATTGGAACAAACAGCAATTTACCGGGTTGCACTGTTTCCTGCTCCGGTTTGATATGAAGGATTGTCTGTTCATTCGCTGTTACAAGAGTCTGACGGTTGATCTCGTGGCCGTTTTTATCATAGGAAATTGCAGTAATCTCACCATCTTCATATGGAATGTGGAATTTTGACCTGCATTTCTTTACTTTTCCACGGGCTACTTTCTTTCCATTGACCAGAAGTTCCACTTCTGCTGCCCTTGCAAAGACTTCAACCTCCGCTTTTTCTCCGGCACACCCTCTCCATGACCAGCTCTCCAGAGCCTTTGTAAGTGCCCATCCTGTCAGATTCAGCTTTTCTTTCTGATAAACAGGTTTTACGGCAATAAACGGACCTGTTTCGCGTTCAAAAGCAACTCTTGTATAGGCTGCTTCCGCACGAGGTTTTCCGAGAAGGTCGATTCGTCCGTTATTTCCGGTCATTCTGGTGTGTGGCATTTTGCCTTTGTAATCCTCATATTCTGCGGCACCGTCTCCGGTCTCTCCGATATATTCCCATCCTGACCAGACAAAATCCCCAAGGATTCGTTTATTCTTTTTGGCAATCTCCCAGAAGCTGTATGCATCTTTGCAGAAAGTCTCTGTACCTAGGATCAGACGCTGTGGATATTTCTTCAGGTCGTGCCTGTAGCGGAAAAGTCCGTAGTTATATCCTGCAATGTCCATGTTTACAAAAGCATCTTTTGTTTTCCAGTCACATGGCGGAAGTGTTGCTCCAATCTTCATGAAATAATCTCCAACCAGACATGCAAGAGTATTATAAAATTCACTTCCTACCGGTTTCTTCTTTTCTTTTTTCTCAGCTTCCTGTTTTGCCGACTGTGCACTTTTTTCTGCTTTATCGTCGCTGTAAACGCCCATTCCCATGGAACTTAAGAAGTTAAAGAAAATATTGATTCCGCAGGTTACCGGTCTGTACGGATCAAGTTTGTGAAGATGATCTGTCATTTTTCCGGTAAGCTCGATTCCTTTTTTCTGTGCGGTCTCTGCTACTTCATTTCCGGTAGAGTACATGATCACAGACGGATGGTTATAGTCTTTTTCTACCATATCTTTAAGATCCTGCTGCCACCATTCCTGAAGATAATCCACATAATCATATTTTGTCTTGTGGATGTACCAGACATCGACATACTCATCCATTACCAGCATTCCCTGGCGGTCGCAGGCATCCAACAAGTCCTTAGAACATGGATAATGTGAAGAACGGATTGCATTATAACCGTTTTCTTTGAGGATGCGAACTCTTCTCGCCTCAGCCTCCGGATAGGTACATGCTCCAAGTACTCCGTTATCATGATGCACGCAGGCTCCACGGAGAATTTCTCTTTTGCCGTTGATCGTAAGACCATTTTCCGGGCTCCATTCAAGAAGTCGGATTCCAAATGTTTCCTCGACAACATCTTCTCCAAATGTCGCACGCAGGGTGTAAAGATTCGGATGATCACAGTCCCAGAGCTTTGCATCCGGAATTTCCATACGAAATACGGACGGGTTTCCTGTATTTTCGATTTTTTCTGTAAGCACAGTATGTTCTTTATCTAAAATTTCAACATTTACCATACCCGGACAGGAAGTTTTAATCTCCACCTCGATCACAGCCGGCATATAACTGACTGTGTGAATTTTGATTCCGTTTACCGGGATATATTTTTTATCTCCTGTCCAGAGGTATACCGGACGGTAGATTCCTGTTCCTGAATACCAGCGGCTGTTTGGCTGATCGGAATTTCGTGCGATCACACGGATTTCATTCTGTGCTTCATATTTCAAAAGCCCTTCAGTATCTACATAAAAATTCGTGTATCCGTACGGTCTGTATGCAGCTTTCTTTCCATTAATATAAACTTCTGCATTATGATAAACACTTTCAAACTCGATGAGAACCTTTTTGCCACTGTACTCTGACGGTACAAAAACATGTTTTGTATATTCATAGTCGCCGCCCAGATACCAGCCGGAATTTCCTTCGCTCAAACTTTCTTCTGTTCGCGGCTCACTCCGCATGGCGTCATGCGGAAGAGTCACAGAGTATGGTTCTTCATCTCTGGTAAGACATTTACATGTCCAGTTTTTATTAAAATCTATTTTTTTCACTTCAAATCTTCACCCTTCTTGTCTCTCCTCTTACCAGAGAAAGTTTCTGTTCACCTAGTTCCAGAATTCCGCCATCTGCATTCGGTGTGATTTCCAAAATCTCTCCATCCCAGACCAGACGCACAACTCCATTGCTTCCCACCGGAAGTGTGCAGTCAAGCTCTGTAAAATACTGCATCTGCGGTTTTAATATATAAGTAACACCATCTTTGTTTACAAGATCCAGCCCGGCAAAATATTTTGCCAGGAAATAGATCGGGCTTGCCGCCCATGCATGGCAGAGGCTCTTTCCGAAGTGATCACCGTACATATCATACTGTTCTTCCTTCGGTACAGACGGATCATATTCTTCCCAGAATGTAACTGCGCCAAGGTCCAGCATACCTCCCCAGTAGGAACGGATTTTGTCCAGAACTTCCGTAAGTTTTCCCATCCGGCAAAGTACATCCAGTTCAAAGAAATTGAAATATGGTGTTGTGATCGCCGGAATTTCATCATTTTCTAATACATTTTTAAGGATTTTTTCCTGCTTCGTTTCGTCAGCAATTGAGAATAAAATTGCAAAAATGTTTGCATGTCTTGTCACATTTCGTCTGCCGGACGTGAAGGAATCGATATAAGCACCTTTTTCCTCATCCCAGAAGAATTTTTCGATGACAGCAGTCAGTTTTTCATATTCTGCTCTGTAAACGCTTCCATCTTTATCAATCTGTTCGCTGATTTCCGCCATTGCGCGAAAACAGGCAGCGTAAAGCATCTGCTCTGCACAGAGCGGGCCGTCTTTATCCATATCCGCCCAGTCAATATATACCCAGTCTTTTTCTTTCCCGATCAGGAAACCATGCTCATCGCGTCTGCCATTGCAGAATCCCATAAGAGAAACCATCTTCGGATAAACAAGTTCCAGAAAATTCCTGTCACCGTATCCTTCATTATGATAATCTACACCGAGTAACCACAGCAGTGAATAATCTACAATTGTATTGATATGTTTTGTCATCGGGTCGTTACCGCGGAGTGCCAGAATTGTTCTCTGGTCAATATCCGCATCCGCCATCAGGTAACGGTTTACAAAAAAGCTCTGATAAGCATCACCCGACCAGATCCATTTATCACGTTTTACTCCGTCAATAAAGAAAATGCCGCTGCAAAGCCGGAATGTATGCTCTGCTACAGACCAGATCTGATTTAATCGATCTTCTCCACAATGAAACGATGCTTTTACCGGAATATCCACATACTGATGGTTTGCCCTGAGGATAACTTCACCCGGCTTGCAGTCAGGAATATATGCAAATCTTACTGCACAGCACGGACACTTGCCTGTCTCCTTGTCCGGCTGCCAGCTATAATAGCAGTGGACCGGATCAATTGCTTCTTCCCTTGACTCTCCACAGCAGATCAGCACCTGCTGGTATCCGTTTTTGAACTCTGCTTCCAGAACCGCATTCAGTTCTGTTTCAAACTCATACAGTGTTCCGCCATTATATTCTGTTACACTGACTGGTTCATATACTTTTTCGCTGTATTCCCAGACTGTCGGATTCTGATTCGGTTCTGTAAAGTATTTGCTTTTGCCGGCCGGCAGTGGTTCTTTATCATAATCTTCTACAATCCATCCCTTATCTGAGCAGATTACTTCTCCCTCCACATAAATACATGGAAAAGCTTCAATGCAGCCTGTGTGAACTCCAACCGCAACTTCTCCCGGACCACAGACGATTTTCTTTCCAAACGGATATTTCTTATCGCCAACCAGTACGTGGCCGATGGCATTTGAATATACGGTAAAAGAAGTTTCTTTTTCCAGCTGATAAGTACGACGGAAAGCCACTCTGTTGCGGAAACCTTCACTTTTCCAGAAAGCCGGCCAGCCAAAGCCTCTCTCCACACGGCTGAAATTCTGTTTCATCCCATGATATAATTCAAAATCTCCCGGATACCATATCCAATAACTTCTGCCCATTCCTGTTTCCTCCAAATCTTCTCTTTTATCTGCTGCCAGTCGCCCGGACTTTTTACTTCAATCTCTACTTTAACTATACGGGCAGACTTATTATAAAGTCAAACACAGTTGACGTTCAAAAAACAGCTATTCACGCAAGACTGTTATTGCCGCGTTTTTGTTGGATTTTCGAAGTTTCTGTGTTAGACTGATTTTCAAAAGAAAACAGATTTCTGATAAAGCGAAAGAAGGGATTTTTATGGCAGAGATTATAGAAGAGTTTTTTACCGGATACTGTAGAAATTTTGACATGACTCAGACAGTCATATGCGAATTTGAACAACTTCCGAACGGCCTTCATCTTCTGGATTCAAGCTGCGAATACGGAGACTGTAAGTTCAGTAAAGATTGCACACTCATGAAGCAGGCCCTCGATAAGGAAAATGCCTGAACTGCGGCTCATCCTTATACAGAAAACAGCCGGGAGCTTTACTCCCGGCTGTCCTGCTATCTTAATTTTATTCGTCCCATCCACCATATTCCTGAATCGTTGCTTCTACTCTTTTTCTGACTTCGGCTGCGATTTCTGTGGATTTCATATCTTTATACTCTTCATAATGCATTGGCTTCAGGAAATGCACCTGTACCGTCAATGGTTCTGCCGATCCCGTATCAAATGCTTTATAGGTGTCAATCAGTGCCACCGGCACGATCGGGCATTTTGCCTTCATTGCCGCCTTAAAACTTCCACCCTTAAATTCCTGTGGATGGTTTCCATGTTTGCTTCTGGTTCCCTCTGCAAAAATCAGGTAATTGCGTCCGTTTTTGACTTCTTTTGTGACATTGAGGATTATCTGCATGGACTGCCGGATATCTTCTCTGTCCATAATATATGCTTTCATACAGGCAAATACCTGTCGTAAAAACGGTACGTTTCCCACTTCTTTCTTTGCAACTACAGAAAAAGGTGTCGGGCAGGCTTCCAGAATGGCCAGCACATCATATAATCCCTGATGATTCGGATAAAACATAAAGCCATTTTCGTTGGGAATGTTTTCAACTCCATAAGACTTCACGGTAATATTTCCACCCACATTTGCCTTATGGTCGATTTTTTTCAGAAGTGCATATCTCTCGCCTTCTGTATACTTATCCACGTTTGCAGCGTATTTGCTCAGCATAAACCAGCCCCACGGCACAAACAGAATGTTTTTCAGCACCATCATTATAATTCTTTTCATTTACGCGCACCGCCTCTTCAAAGGATTCTATTTAAGTTTTGCCGCAATCTGTTCTTCATATCCCGGATTTTTCTTAATGAATTTATCATAAGCGGTTGTGTAATCCTTATAAGCCTGTGTATTCATAAACTCTGCATATTTGGTTGCAGCCTGTTTGCTCATATCATCAGTGATTTCCGAAGGTGTCATTACATAATATTTGCCATCATCCTTTTTCTGCACCATATAAGTACTGATACACGGATAACTCTGGCCGTTCTTAAGTACCAGATCATAGATCACATACATATATGTAATCTTACCATTCTGGTAAATCTGGCCACACTGCGTAATCTCTGTCTTGTCTGCAGCGAAAGCTTTGTAGTAATTTACGGTAGCATCCATTTCCTGCTGTAGATTATCATCAGCTTTGGAAACTCCGTAGCATTTCTTTGCCTTGCTTTCGCTTCCTGACGTATAAGCCTCTACAAGCGTTCTGACTACTTTCTCCGGTGTCTTATGACTGACACCGCATCCTCTTGCCGCAAATACGATCACAATGATCAGCACGATCAGTACAGCCGCAGCTGCCAGAACTTTCTTTGGAAGTCTGGCAATCACTGCTGCTATATCCGACCTTCCTGATGTTCTTCGTGAAGACCGTCCTTTTGCGGTGTTTTTATGTCTTGCCTGCTGTCTTTTTTTGGCTGCTGCGGCTTTTGCATGTGCCCCGGAAGCACTGGAGCGTTTTCTTACATTTGTTGCAGCTTTTTCCCTGTCCATGATGATTTACTTTCCCCTTTATTTCTCTGTGCTGTCCTGATTTTCTTCTATGGTAGCATCTTCGGAAATTTCTTCTGTATTTTCGGTATCTTCAGAACTTTCTTTCTCTGCTTTGTCTTCGTCTTTTTCACGTACTTTTGCAAAACTTGCAACAGTCACTCCTTCAGAAAGATTGATCAGTTTTACTCCTGATGTGATTCTTCCGAGGATTGAGATATCCGAACACTGCAGACGGATAATAATACCCTCTGTAGTAATCATCATAATTTCGTTTTCTTCATTTACTGCTTTGGCGCCGATAACATTACCTGTCTTTTCGGTGATCTTGTAGCACTTCACACCCTTACCGCCACGGTTCTGGCAGGTAAATTCACTGATGGATGTTCTCTTGCCCATACCGTTTTCGGATACAACGAGCAGATAATATCCCTGTGTGTTAAGCTGCATTGCCACAACTTCATCGCCATCCAGCAGGTTAATACCGCGTACACCCATAGACACACGGCCGGTACTTCTGACATCGTTTTCTTTGAAGCGGATGCACTGACCGTATTTTGTTACCAGAATGATATCTTTCTTGTCATCTGTAGCCTTTACTTCGATCAGTTCATCATCATCGCGAAGTGATATTGCTGCCAGACCGATCTTGCGGACATTGGCATAATCCTGAATCGGAGTTTTCTTTACAAGACCTTTTCTGGTAGCCATCATCAGATAGTGGCCCTCTTCAAACTTACTGATCGGGATAACTGCAGTGATACGTTCACCCGGCATAAGCTGGAGCAGGTTGATGATTGCCGTACCTCTGGCTGTTCTTCCGGCTTCCGGAATCTCATATGCTTTCAGTCGATATACACGGCCGGTATTTGTAAAGAACATGACATAATGATGTGTGGTTGTCATCATCAGTTCTTCAATATAGTCATCATCAAGTGTCTGCATTCCCTTGATTCCTCTGCCGCCACGGTTCTGGCTGCGGAAGTTATCTACGGTCATTCGCTTGATGTAACCGAGTTTTGTCATTGTGATGACTGTATTTTCTCTCGGAATCATGTCTTCCATAGAAATGTCATATGCGTCAAATCCGATTGCTGTTCTTCTGTCGTCACCGTATTTTTCGGAAATTGCAAGGATTTCTTCACGGATCACGCGAAGAAGTGTGTTTCTGTCTGCCAGAATTGCTTTTAATTTACGGATTTTTTCCATTAATTCTGCATATTCTGCTTCCAGCTTCTCTCTTTCCAAACCGGTAAGAGCACGAAGACGCATGTCTACGATTGCCTGTGCCTGAACATCAGTCAGTTCAAATCTGTCCATCAATTCCTGTTTGGCAACCTGCACACTTCTGGAACTACGGATAATACGGATGACTTCGTCAATATTATCCAGTGCTTTCAGCAGACCTTCTAATATATGCGCACGTTCCTGTGCCTTATTCAGATCATATTTGGTACGTCTTGTAACGACATCTTCCTGATGAGCAAGATAGTATTTCAGCATCTCCGGAAGTGTCAGGACTTTCGGCTGAAGACTTCCGTTTACAGCTACCAGGCAAAGCATGATCACACCAAATGTGTCCTGAAGCTGTGTATGCTTGTACAGCTGGTTCAGAACTACATTTGCATTGGCATCTTTGCGGAGATCGATACAGATACGCATACCTTCACGGCTGGAATGGTCGTTAAGGTCGGTAATTCCGTCGATTTTCTTTTCACGTACCAGCTCTGCGATCTTTTCGATCAGACGTGCTTTATTTACCAGATACGGAAGCTCTGTCACAACGATACGTGATTTTCCGTTTGGTAAAGTTTCGATATTTGTCACCGCACGGACACGAATCTTGCCACGGCCGGTACGATAAGCTTCTTCGATACCTCTTGTACCGAGGATCGTTGCACCTGTCGGGAAGTCAGGTCCTTTCACGATTTCAAGGAGTTCTTCGATCGTAGTATCTCTGTCCTCTTCAATAATGTTGTCAATAATCTTGACAACTGCACCGATAACCTCTCTCAGATTGTGAGGTGGAATATTTGTAGCCATACCAACCGCAATACCGGAAGTTCCGTTTACAAGAAGGTTCGGATAACGGGCCGGAAGTACTACCGGCTCACGCTCGGTCTCATCAAAGTTCGGCTGGAAGTCTACGGTATCTTTATTGATATCCGCAAGCATTTCCATGGAAATCTTACTCAGACGAGCCTCTGTATATCGCATCGCAGCTGCACCGTCACCATCCACGGAACCAAAGTTTCCATGACCATCTACCAGTGGATATCTCGTAGACCAGTCCTGTGCCATATTTACAAGTGCTCCATAAATAGAACTGTCTCCATGCGGGTGATATTTACCCAT
>ERZ826146.2426-NODE-2426-length-14036-cov-3.431157_pt1 | contig 14036 bp, 10 predicted proteins | sample MGYA00519857_ERZ826146 | MGnify/ENA primary metagenome ERZ826146 (study PRJEB31778, sample SAMEA3449222) | human gut metagenome | biome: human gut; feature: human-associated habitat; material: faeces | place: United Kingdom | collected 2010/2012 ...
CGTTCACCGCGGTCGGCATCCAGCCGGGCCAGCACCTGCACGCCTTCGCCCACGCGGCTGATGAGCGGCGCGCGGATGAACACGGCCCGCAGGGGCTCGCCGGCCAGGCCGTCGATGTGCAGATCGGTCTCGAAGCTGTCCACCTGACGGCCGAAGGCGTTGCGGCGCACGGTGGCGTCCAGCACGCCCAGACGCGGCTGGTCAGAGCCTTCGATCTCCTTGCAGAGCAGGATCAGGCCCGCGCAGCTGCCGTAGACGGACATGCCGTCCAGGATACGTCGGCGCAGCGGTTCCAGCATGTCCCATTCCACCAGCAGCTTGCCGATGGTGGTGCTTTCGCCGCCGGGGATGACCATGCCCTCAAGGCCTTCCATGTCCTTGAGCTGGCGGACTTCGCAGACATCGGCGCCCAGACGGCGCAGCGCTGCGGCATGTTCGCGGAAGGCCCCCTGCAGGGCCAGGACTCCGATGCGGGCCATGCTACCAGCCCCGCTCCTGCATGCGTTCGGCCGGCGGGATGGTGGAGATGTCGATGCCCACCATGGGTTCGCCCAGGTCGCGGGAGATCTCGGCCAGCAGAGCATAGTCCTTGTAGTTGGTCACGGCCTGCACGATGGCGCGGGCACGCTTGGCCGGGTCGCCGGACTTGAAGATGCCGGAGCCCACGAACACGCCTTCGGCACCAAGCTCCATCATCAGGGCGGCGTCGGCCGGGGTGGCCACGCCACCGGCGGCGAAGTTCACGACGGGCAGACGGCCGTTGTCGTGCACGTACTTGGCCAGATCGTAGGGCACGGCCAGCTGCTTGGCGGCCTCGTAGACCTCGTCGTCGCGCAGACCGACGAGTTCGCGAATCTGCTTGTTCATGGTGCGCATGTGGCGCACGGCCTGAATCACGTCGCCGGTGCCGGGCTCGCCCTTGGTACGAATCATGGCAGCACCCTCGGCGATGCGGCGCAGCGCCTCGCCCAGGTTCTTCGCGCCGCACACGAACGGCACGTCGAACTGGTTCTTGTCGATGTGGTACACGTCGTCGGCCGGGGAAAGCACTTCGGATTCGTCGATGTAGTCGATGTCGATGGCCTGCAGAATGCGGGCCTCGGCGATGTGGCCGATACGCACCTTGGCCATGACCGGAATGGAGACAGCTTCCTGAATGCCCTTGATCATGGCCGGATCGCTCATACGGGAGACGCCGCCGGCGGCACGGATGTCGGCGGGGATGCGCTCGAGCGCCATCACCGCGCAGGCACCAGCGTCCTGAGCGATCTTCGCCTGCTCGGGCGTGGTGACGTCCATGATCACGCCGCCCTTGAGCATCTGGGCCAAATTACGGTTGAGTTCCGCACGATTCTGCGTCATGAGTTTCCCTTCGTTCGACGCTGCTTGGTATCGCGCTTCATTATTGAACGGAGTGGATTGGCCCCACCCAAACCAGTCCAATTTGGATGGGGCCAATTCGCAACTTCTGCACCCATCCAATCCAACCTCCACATGTTTATCTCTCCCATTTGGCATGTAATCCCTGATTGTCAATCAATCACAGGCCAGGAGGAGAAGAGTTGGCATGCGTGCGATTACTTGCTATTCGCATCGTCCGCATCGCCCGAAATGCCATCCACATATTCAAGAATGTCGCCGGGCTGGCAATCCAATGCCGCACAGATGGCGGCGAGGGCGGAAAAAGCGGATGGCGGAAACGCGATTGTTTTTGATTTTGGAAAGGTTCACGTTGGTGATGCCCACCTGATCGGCCAGCCAGTTGAGTGAGCGGCCTCGCTCGACCATGATGCGGTCGAGGCGCAGGACGATATGGCCTATGCCGGCCGGACCGGTGGAGTTTGAGTCAGCCGTATTCAGGCCGGTCTCGCTCGAATCAACGATGTTCAGGCTGTCCTCATTCGGGCCCTCGGTGTTCGGACCGGCCCTGTTCGGACCGGCGCCACGCGGGCCTACGGCGCTCTTCCCCCTCACAGCAGACCGTCGACTTCCCGTTGCAGACCCATGCCATAATCGAAGATGCGCGCAATCAGCAACAGGATAATGCCAATCATCACCATCATGCCGCTCATCCATAAGCCCCAGTTGCCGCCCGTGCCAGCCAGGAAACATACGATGAAGTTCACCAGACCCACAATCGGCGCGACAATCAGATACCAGCCAGCCCTGTTCAACCGGTCGGACACCATGCCTTGGAAAGGCGTGGCATCCCTGCCGTCTGCAAGCCACACCGTCAAATCCTTGCACAGTGCGGCCATTTCGGAGAACGCCAAGGCCAGTAGAGCGTAGACCACCATTCTCGCCAGACCGGTGGAGATGGTAGCTACCATGTTGACGGGACCGTCGTGGAAGTTCTGCAGATTATAGGAGTAGTCCAACAAGTCGCCCTTGATGCTGAGGGTGAACGCGCCGCCGACATTCAGGTCGACACTGCCGAAGTTCGCGGCGAACGAGCGCGGGGAAATGAGGAATACCACCCACACCACGGCCGCGAGCGCTGCGATGATCCATAGGAGCGCGGCACCGATGCGGGCCAGGATCAAGGCCGCGCCACCGGCCTTATCCAAACCGAAGGATAGTTTCTTTGTCGTTGCCATGATTGAGCCTCCGCTTCATTGCGCAAACCAAGCAACTCATACTTGCATTATACCATAATTTATCGTTTGTCATTAAAAAGTTAATATCAAACGAATAGTTGATGTGACATCGATGCTGCGCGATATATCTGACGTCGCTTCTCTCGCCCCGCCCGACTGCGGCCAGTAACCTCCCTCGTCAGAGGGAGAGATTACTAGCCAACGGTGTTGCCGTAGATTTGGGCTTGGAGGTCTTTACGGGCGGTTTCCATGCGGGTGATCTGGCCGAGGAGGGTTATCTTCTCTTCGCCGTCGGGCAGCTGGGCCATGCGGCGTTTGGCCAAACCGATCTGACGCATGAAGCCCATGTCCAACAATCGGGTGAGAAGCTCAGTGGCGTAGCGCTGCTCCTCCGGCGTGGCAGGACGCAGCTGTACTGCGGCGGCACCGCCATTCACGCCAACACCTCCTCCCGACACGTTGGCCTGCACCGGCTGCGCACCGCTACCGGTGTCGTCGCCAGGCAGTGGCAACGGCATGACGGCCAGCTCGTTGATCACCTGATTCAGCATCGGTCCGCCGGCCTTAGTGAGGTTGTGCATCCACAGCCCCTGCGGGGTATCGTCGGATGGCAGTCCGCCGGCGGCCGCGATCGCCTGGAACAGGGTGCGGAACACCGAAGTCATGAAATGGTCGATGGTCAGCTGCCCGAACATGGTGCGGTCGATGGCGCGCGGCACCTGAATCAGCACGGCCATGAACTGCTGTTCGGCGATGAATACGGCGTCGTCGATCTTGAAATATGCCTGTTCGGCGGCGTCACGGCGCTCCAACGCCTTGCGCGTGGCCGGATTGGCGTATGGGTTGGTGCCGGGTTCCACACGCGGCTCGTCACGCTCGAATCGACGTTTGGGCGCGTAGGCGTCCTCATCGCGTACATGCATCTGCCGGCGTGCGTTCATCACCTCGCGGCGCATCACCTCAAGGTCCACACCGATACGGCCCGCGGACTTGCGCACGTAAGCGTCCCACAGGGAGCGGTCGCGAATCTGCGCCACCAGCGGGGCCACGGCTTTCATCGCACCCACTTGGCCGGGCGTGTAGGTCAGATCGAACCGGCTGATGGCGGCGTCGATCACGAAATCATACAACGGTTTGGCCCGGGCGATCAGCGAGCGCACTGCCTCGTTGCCTCGCTCGATGCGCAGGTCGCACGGGTCGAGATTGTCGTCGGCCACGGCCACGAAGGTTTGGGAGAGGAAGGCCGAATCGAGGCCGAAAGCGTGCAGCGCGGCTTTCTGGCCGGCGGCGTCACCATCGAACGTGAACACGATGCGCGAGCTCAACGGCTGGTCCTTGACCTTCAACGGCCCGACCAGCTGGACCGCACCCAGCGAATCGTCGGCGATCAGGCGGCGCACAATCTTGGCGTGCTCGGCGCCGAACGCCGTGCCGCACGTGGCGATGGCGGTGTCGATGCCGGCCAGATGCATGGCCATCACGTCCGTATAGCCTTCGACGATCACCACCTGCCGCTTCTTGACGATGGCGGATTTGGCCAAATCGATGCCGTAAAGCACCTGGGTTTTGCGGTAGAGCTGCGTATCAGGCGTGTTGATGTATTTGGCGGCGATCTGGTCGTCCTCATACAGCTTGCGCGCGCCGAAGCCGAGCGTGCGGCCGGTCGAATCGCGGATGGGCCAGGTCACTCGGCCGCGGAAATAGTCATAGATGCCGCGCTGGCCTTGACGGGCCAAGCCCGCGTCGAGGATTTCCTTCTGCGTAAACCCCTTGGAGGCCAAGTGGCGCACGAGATTATCCCAGCCTTGGGGCGCGTAGCCGCAACCGAAACGTTCGCAATCAGCTTGGGAGAAGTTGCGGCCGCCAAGCAGCTTGCGGGCGGGCAGTGCTTCCTTGGTCAAGATCTGGGAGACGAAGAAGCGCTGGGCTTCCTCGCAGGCTTCCAGCAGTCGCGTGCGCTTGGAGCCGGTGTTTTCGTGGGCCGGTCCGTTGCCGCTGTTCTCGTAGTGCAGCTCGATATGGTACTTGTCGGCGAGCAGTTCCACGGCTTCGCGGAAGTCGATGTTTTCGGATTGTTCGACGTATTTGAATACGTCGCCACCCAAGCCGCAGCCGAAGCAGTGCCACACGCCGAGCGAGGGACGCACGTTGAAGCTGCCGGTTTTCTCGTCGTGGAACGGGCACAGACCCACGAAGGTGCCGGTACCGGAGGGCTTAAGCGTTACGGTCGCAGATACAATGTCATACAGGTCCGCGGCGGCGCGCACCTTCTCGACATCTTCCTTCTTAATCATTCCGACCATAAGTCTCTAGAGTACCGCCTCACCTGAGACACGGTAAATTTTTACCGTCGGTTATCATTTCTTCCGCGAAACTCCCTTCAGTCGCCTACAGCGACAGCTCCCCTCACCCGAGGGAAGCTGGCTCGCGCAGCGAGACTGAGGGAAGCGCCCGCCCAACACGCCCTCAGCACAAAATGGAGTGCAGGGCCAGGGCGGAGTTGTCGGTCAGGCTCGCGACCTGGTCGATGGCGACGCGCAGTCGTTCGTCGTCGTTGGTGGATTCGTTCCAATCGGCCAGGAACTGGCTTTCCAAAGCGTCGGAGGGGAGCGGCGAATCGGCCATAAGCACATCGACCAAATCCGATACGATCTTGAGCTCCTCCTGATGGAATGGCTCGCGCTCGCGAGGCGCCATGACGAAGTACACGGCGATGCCCTTCAGCGCCACGATCTCGTAATTCGTGTTCTCGGGAATCACGATGTTCGCGGAATACCGGGTCAACGGCCCGGGCCCGTACGTGTCGCGCGTGGCGGTTTCCACCGACCAGCAGAAGCGGCCGATCAAATCGGACGTAATGTTCTTAAGCTGCGCCAACGATTCGCGCGAACCATTGAAATGTGCAGGGAACAAATACTCTCGGCGCAATCGCATGAACGCGGCCAGCAGCTTGTCGGCATCCCACTTCGCCCCATACCATGCGCGCGTCTGCTCGATGATGTGGTCCAGCATCTTCGGATCGGCGAGCACAATCGGATCGAACGCGCCGGTGGCGATGGAATCCTCGACGTCATGCACGGAGTAGGCGATATCATCCGAAAGGTCCATGATCTGGCATTCCATGGGCTTGGTAGCCTGAGGCGCGCCGATCTTGAGCCATCGGAATACCGGCTCGTCATCCGGGTAGACGCAGAATTTCTTCGACCGCTCCCCCTTTGGGTGTTGGTCGGCTTCGGCCAAGGTCCACGGGTATTTGACGGCCGCGTCCAAGGCCGCACGGGTCAGGTTCACGCCGGCCGAACGCCCGTCCGGGTGAAAGATCTTGGGTTCGAGCCGGGTCAGGATACGCATGGTCTGTGCGTTGCCTTCGAAGCCGCCGATATTGCCGGCGATGTCGGCGAGCGCACGTTCCCCATTGTGCCCGAACGGCGGGTGACCAAGGTCGTGGGCCAGACAGGCGCAGTCGACCACGTCCGGATCACAGCCGAGCAATGCGCCGATTTGGCGACCGATCTGGGCGACTTCCAGCGTATGCGTCAGTCGAGTGCGAGCGAAATCGTCGGTACCGGCAATCAGAATCTGGCTTTTCGCGCCCAAACGCCGCAAAGCGGACGAATGAATCAGTCGCGCGCGATCGCGCTCGAACGCGGTGCGTGACTTGGATTTGGGCGGCTCAGGTGCCCAGCGTTCCTCATCAAAGGCGCTGTACCCCTCGTCGCTCAGCACCCGTTCCCCATCCTGCGTTGTTTCCATAACCCAAGCATAGAGGCCTTTCGTCCGAATCCAGCCGAATTACGGGATTACTTCCGTGAAATTAGTCACGATATGCCTGTCATTCGGCAGTCGAATATCCTATTCGCCGATTATCGATTGCCAGCGTACGGTTTTCACGAAATTATCCTTGAGTTCGTGAAGAACGTACGCTTATTAGCACTCAGCGTACGGTTTTCACGAACTTAAGGGCCATTTCGTGAAAACCGTACGCTCAGATGTCTTCGGTACGCCACATCACCTCAGCGGAGACACAAACAGCCCGATCAACAGCCGCTATAGCAGCGTGGCGGGGTCGAGTTTGGCGAGGTCGGCGGCGGGCAGCACTTCGGCGGCATGCTCGTAAAGGCGCGGGATGCGGTTGCGCAGGCAGGTGAAGATCTCGTAGCTGATGGTGTCGGCGGCGCGGGCCCAATCGTCGGCGGTAGGCTCAACGTAATCCTCGCCGCGGCCCGGGCCGAACAGTTCGACCGTGTCGCCCTCGTGAACGCCGAGTTCGGCGGCGGATCCGTGCAGGTCCACGATGAACTGGTCCATGCACACGCGGCCGCACACGCGGTAGATCTTCGGGCCTTCGGTGGTCATGATGCGCACCGGGCCGCCCGGCTTCTCCACGTGCTTGGCACCTTCCATATCGAAACCGGAAGCGGAGCGGTGGATGCCATCGGCGTAGCCCAGCGGCACAATAGCGGTCGAGGTGTTGTCCGGGGTCAGGTAGGTGCGGCCATAAGAGATGCCATGGCCGGCCTCCACATCCTTGACCGTGCCGAGCTGCGCCTGCAGGCGCATGGCCGGGGTCAGATGCCAGTCGCGCGGGGTGCCCATCGCGGGATCGGGCTCGTAGCCGTACAGGCCGATGCCGGGGCGGGTAAGTTCGAAGTGAATCTCCGGGCGGTCCAAAGTGGCCGCCGTGTTGGCCAGGTGACGGATCTCCGGCGGAATGCCGGCCTGTTCCATGCGGCGCGTGAAGTCCTTGAATGTTTCGATCTGGCGGTCGGTGGAGGACACGAATTCGGGCACATCGGGCGAATCGGCCACGGCGAGATGGCTCCACTGACCCACAATATGCAACACGCCCTCTTTGGCGAGCGGCACGAGTTTGGCGAGCGCGGCGTCGAATCCGGCCGGCGTGAAACCGTTGCGACCGAAGCCGGAATCGACCTTGACGTGTACGCGGGCGGGCTTGCCGAGCTTGCGTGCGGCGGCGGCCACCGCGTCGATGCCGGGCAGGGAGCCGACCGATACGTCGATGTCGGCGGCGATCAGCTCGTCGAACGGGACTTCGGTGCCGTTGTATACCCAAGTCAAAATATGGCAGCGGTCGGGGCCGATGCCGAGTTTGCGCAGCAGCAGTGCTTCATGCGATTGCGCGGTGCCGAGCCATGTGGCGCCGCCGGCGAGCGCGGCCAGTGCGGCGGGCAGCAGTCCGTGGCCGTAGGCGTCGGCCTTGACCACACCCATCACCGCCGTGCCGGAAGCGGGCCCGCCGACCACGGAGACCAGGTGGGCCATGTTGTCGCGCATGGTTTTGAGGTCCACGATGGCCTGTGCGGGGTATTGGCGGCGGGCGGCCGCATAGTTGGCCTTGCCCTGCTCGGACGAGAATGCGATTTCAGGTGCTGCGTTCATGCTCATAGACACCTATTGTTGCGCGAGAATGTGACGTGTAGTCGCAATCGTCTGTTTTCGCCCGGCAGTCGTACACTAATGACCGATATGCGGTTTCTCGGAAGCCGCCTTTGATTCCCGGCGTTGAGGCGTGCCGGGATCCCGGAAATCCGTCCGGTTCAGCCCCATAATCCTAGATTTCATGAGAGAAGAACATGGATCTGTTTCGTAAGAAAAGCGTGGATCAGCTTGTCGCCGAATCCACTCCCCTCAAGCGCACGATGCGCACCTTCGATCTGACGATGCTCGGCATCGGCGCGATCATCGGCACCGGTATCTTCGTGCTCACTGGCAAGGGCGCGCTGACCGCCGGCCCGGCCCTGTCCGTATCGTTCCTGCTGGCCGCCGTCTGCTGCGGTTTTGCCGGTCTGTGCTACGCCGAGTTCGCCGCCATGGCACCGGTGTCCGGCTCGGCCTACTCCTATGCCTATCTGGCGTTCGGCGAGCTCATCGCCTTCGTGATCGGCTGGGATCTGATTCTGGAGTACGCCCTGCAGGCGGCCACAGTGTCCGCCGGCTGGTCGGGCTACTTCAACAAACTGCTGGAAGGCTTCGGCCTGCACCTGCCGGTCGAGCTGACCGCCGCCTACGGCACCAACCCGGACGTCACCACCTACTTCAACCTGCCCGGTTTCGTCATCGTGCTCATCATCACGTGGGTGCTCTCCATCGGCATCAACCAGACCAAGCGCACCAATGACGTGATGGTGCTCATCAAGCTCGCCATCATCGTGCTGTTCATCGTGTGCGCCGTGTGGTATGTCAAGCCGTCCAACTGGCAGCCGTTCTCCCCGTACGGCATCTACACTTTCCAGCCCGGCTCCACCCAGCCGTACGGCATCGTGCCGGCCGCTTCCATCGTGTTCTTCAGCTTCATCGGCTTCGATGCCGTGTCCTCTTCCGCTGAGGAGACCATCAACCCGAACAAGACGCTGCCGCGCGGCATTCTGCTGTCCCTGGCCGTTTCCACCGTGCTCTACGTCATCATGACCCTGATCATGACCGGCGTGGTGCCCTACAAGGAGTTCGCCAAGTACATCGACGCCCCGGTGGCCGGCGTGATTCTGGAGACCGGCATGAACTGGCTCGCGGTGATCGTGAACCTGGGCGCCCTCATCGGCATGACCACGGTGATGCTCGTGCAGCTGTACGGCCAATCCCGTATCTGCTACGCCATGAGCCGTGACGGCCTGTTCCCGAAGTTCTTCGGCCACGTGCACGAGAAGTACCGTACCCCGTTCAAGGGCACCTGGTTCTTCGGTCTGCTGACCGCGTTCGCCGGCGGCTTCATCAACATCAACGTGCTGTTCGAGCTGGTGAACATCGGTACGCTGTCCGCGTTCATCATCGTGTCGGCCGGTATTCTATGGATGCGCAAGACCCAGCCGAATGCGCCCCGCGGCTTCCGCGCGCCGGGCGTGCCGGTCACCCCGATTCTGGCCATCGTATTCTGCTTCGTGCTCATCGCCGGTCTCAACTGGGAGACCTGGGTGCGTTTCGCCGTCTGGTTCGGTCTGGGCCTGATCGTGTACTTCAGCTACAGCCGCAAGCGCTCCAAGCTCGGCCTTGAGCAGAAGGCCGGGGCTGACGCCAAGGTCGCTGCGACTGAGGACTGAGGACTGAGGTCTATCGGCTGACCGATAGCCGATGGCTGCTTTCGTGAAAACCGTACGCTGAGTTACTTTCAGCGTACGGTTTTTGCGATATGAGGCCATGTCGGAGACCACCCTGGACCGTATGGTCCGCAAGAGCGTCAAGGAGACCTTGAACGCGATGCCCGCTACCAGCGGTGCATGGTGCACTTCGAACGCAACGTCCTCGCCAGGGTCACCCCCGCAACCGCGAGGTCAGACGGCGCACGCGCATGGTCGGCAGCTTCCCCGACGAACGCAGCGCGTTGATGCTCGTCTGCGCACGCGTGCGCTATGTCACGTCGAACGAGTGGTCGACGCGCCGCTACCTCGACATGTCAAGACTCGGTGAGACTGTACGGGAAGCGAACCGATCATCGCCACAGGGACGGGCGAAGACCAAAGTGCGCAAGATATCGGGCACTACCCCAGCGCAAGCTCTCCCAGGGCATCACCGCCGGTGCCGTGAAATACCCCCCCAGCAGCCCGGCTCACCCCAGACAAAACGCCGTGGCGGGACGGGCCTGCGACAGGAAAGGAAGTAAGCATCATGCTCGACGCATTCACCACAGCGAACCCCGCGCCGGGGCTCGGACAAGGCGCCTTGGATGCCGTGGCCATGAGGACCCCCGGCCGCACCCGCTGCATCAACGCCGAAAACCCGGACGGCGGCAAGGGCCGCGCGGCCATGGCGGCCAGCGCGTTGGGCCCCTCCCGCAAGGGAAGCCCCTGCATCAGCACGGTGAGGTCCGGGGAATCGGTGACATTGATGGACGTCGAGGGCCCCGGCGTGATTCGTCACATCTGGATGACGGTAACCGACCGCACCTCCCCCACCGGCCCCGACGTGCTACGCAACCTGATCCTGGAATTCTACTGGGACGGCGAGGACTCCCCCTCGGTGCAATGCCCGATCGGCGACTTCTTCTGCTGCGGACACGCCCAGTCCTGCACCATCAACTCAATTCCCGTCATGGTCAACCCGAACCGGGGCTTCAACTGCTACTTCGCCATGCCGTTCGAACACGCGCGCATCGTGCTGCGCAACGACCACAACGAGGACGTGCCCGCGTTCTTCTACCAAATCGACTACACCGAATACGACCAGCTGCCGGCCGACACGATGCGCTTCCACGCGCAGTGGCGCCGCCAACGCGTCACCGAACTCGCCCACGACTACGTGGTGCTCGATGGCGTCGAAGGACACGGCACCTACGTCGGCACCTACCTGGCGCTCACCGCGCTCGAAAGCCGCTGGTGGGGCGAAGGCGAATTCAAGTTCTACATCGACGGCGACGGCAAATACCCCACCTGGTGCAGCACCGGCGCCGAGGACTACTTCGGCGGTGCCTGGAGCTTCGCCGAATTCGACGAACACGGCCGCATGCACGAGCGCACCTTCACCGGCCCATACCTCGGCTTCCCGTTCTACTCGCAGAACCTCGCCGGACGCGAAAGCGCCTACTGGGACACTGCCACCCCCGTGACCCGCGGCCTATACCGTTGGCACATCCCCGACCCGATCTACTTCGAGCGAGACCTGCGCGTCGAATGGCAGCAGATCGGCACCGAGGAAGCCGGCAACTTCGAACGACAGGACGACGTGGCCACGGTCGCCTACTGGTACCAAAGCGAACCACACAAGCCATTCGCCCCAATCGGCGACCGCGCGTTCCGCCGGCCACGGTGACTTCCTCGATGCCTGTCGGCCGATGGGGCTCCATCGGCCGACAGGCATCGCCATGTCTTCTCCATTCACCTGCGCGGTGAATGGATTGGCAACGGTGTGTTACCCGGGATTCGACTGGACGCCGCCGCACGACGACAGCATGACAGCCGCAAGCACCGTCACGACGCCCCCGACCCAACGTGTTCTTCTCACACACTGATTCTACCGTCAGAAACCGATGACGGTGCAGAAACGAGCACATCAGCCGGCAGCCACACTCACCACTCGTGGCGCTGATAGGCGATTCTGGTGGTGTCGACCGGCCGGTCGAGCAGCTGGATCAGGCCGCAACGGGCGAAGCCGGAGCTTTCGAGCACGTGCTGCATGGCCTTGTTATTGGGGTGGGTGTCGGCGCGCACGTTGCCGTAGTGCTTCAGGGCCCACCTGATACAGTCGCGGGCCGCGTGGCGCACCAGACCGGATGCGGCGATGCGGTGGATGGTCACATAGGCGTCGTTGTCCAGCCAGGCGCCGTCGATTTTGGCGTAGGTCGGATCCTCGCCCGGGCACAGGGCGAACTGGGCCAGAATGCGTTCGTGGCCATTGCAGGTGTCGACCAGCAGCATCGTACGCTGGTTGGCGATGTCGGCCTCAATCATCGATTCACGCGGAAATTCGTTGCCCCACTGGGTGGGGTTGCCGTTGGCGGCCATCAACGCGCGTGCGCGTGCGTAGATTTTCTGCATCTGCGGCAGATCGCGCATGGTGGCGTGGCGGAAACGGCGGCCTGTCGCCTTGTTTGCAGCGTTCGACTGAGTCACTTCCACCTCTCCAACATGCCAAGCTACCGATGTGCAGCGGCCAACGATTAACTGACGGCAAACCTACCATGCCATAGGCACAAACATAGGCACAAAGAAACCCCGTCCGCGTGGTATGCGGGGGCGGGGTTCTTCCATGCCGATTGGCTTGCGATCAGACGACCTTGCGCTCGAACGGGTCGGAGCTGATGCCTTCCTCAAGGATCTGCTTGGCCCATTCCTTGGCGGTGAACAGGCTGTGGTCGCGATAGTTGCCGCAGCTCTTCTCGGTGGTGGCGGGCACGTCATCCCACGTGGCCTTGTACGCGATGAACTCCAACGATTCCTTCAGGGCCTTGGCCACTTCCTCGGTGGGGTGGGTGCCCCAGGTCAGCAGGTGGAAGCCGGTGCGGCAGCCGAACGGCGAGCAGTCGATGTAGCCCGGGATACGTTCGCGCAGCAGCACGGCGATGGTGTGTTCGATGGTGTGCAGGCCGCCGGTGGGGATGGCCTGCTTGTTCGGCTGGGTCAGGCGCAGATCATAGTTGGAGATCACGTCGCCGTGAGGGCCCGTTTCGGTGTCGATGTAACGCACGTACGGCGCCTTGACCTTGGTGTGATCAAGCTGGAATGATTCGACGACGGGCTTTTCGGCCGTTTCTTCTGCCATGCTGTTGCCTTTCTACTTGCCGAGTGTTCGGTCATGAAGCATCGAACAGTCATCGTAGTCGAGCCAGCCCAAGAACGCCCGCAAATACTCCGCAGTTCGCTATAGGAGATTGTTATGACGCACTCCCGGCGTTAAACGAGGCGACGGCTTCCATAAAGCGCTTGCCGTAAAGGTCGAGCTTGTGTTGACCGACGCCGTTGACAGCCAAAAACTGCGCATTGGTAATCGGCTTGATACGGGCCATGTCTCGCAATGTCTTGTCGGAAAAGACGATGTACGGCGGTTTGCCGATTTCCTGGGCGATGGTGCGTCGCAGTTCGCGTAGCTTCTGGAACAGCGATTCCTCGTCATCGTCCGGGATATACGAGCCCAGCGCATCGCCGGGAACATTGGCGGAATCGGCAGTATCAGCCACTCCCCCGCTCCGACCGGAACCGGCCGCCGCCGACTTGCGTTCCACCCGTTTGATCTCATAGTGGAAGTCGGGAGCGGCGGTTTCGGCCGCCCGCGCACCGAACATGACGATTGGCATACGCCCTTCGGCGATTGACAGGTACCCGTCCGTGGCCATCTGGCTCAACACGTCGCGCACGCGAGCCTCGTTCACGTCCTTGAGCATGCCGAAGGTGGGCATCCGCTCCGGGTTCAGCCATGCCAGATCCTGTGCCCGCGAGCCGCGCAGGATCTTGACGATTTTGCCGGAACCGACGCGCTGCCCCACGTCATGCACGCAACGGCTGATCGCCTGCGCCACGCGGGTCACGTCGATGGTCTCGAACGTGCTTTCGCAGTTCGAGCAGGCACCGCATCTGCCGGACTGCGAAGAGTCCGCCGCAATGTCTTCACCCGCCGCGGAACCAGCATTCGGCGACAATTCCTGACCGAAATACCGGGTCATATACCGGTGCAGGCAGTCGGTGGTGCGGCAGTAGCCGACCATACCGTCCAGCAGCCGGCGCTTGGACTGGCGAACGATCTCCTGCTCTTCGGGAGTCAATCGCTCGTTCTCATAATCGTTATCCAGCAACCGACGCCGGGTGACGATGTCTGACTCATTCCACAGCAGCGTGCATCGGCTGGGCTCGCCGTCACGGCCCGCGCGGCCGGCCTCCTGATAGTAGGCTTCAATGGATTCGGGTAGATTGTGGTGGATGACGTAACGCACGTTGGACTTATCGATGCCCATGCCGAAGGCATTGGTGGCTACCATGATCTGCACCCGGTCGTAGA
>ERZ826146.2445-NODE-2445-length-13941-cov-3.247804_pt1 | contig 13941 bp, 10 predicted proteins | sample MGYA00519857_ERZ826146 | MGnify/ENA primary metagenome ERZ826146 (study PRJEB31778, sample SAMEA3449222) | human gut metagenome | biome: human gut; feature: human-associated habitat; material: faeces | place: United Kingdom | collected 2010/2012 ...
TCGCGGGGTGGGTGAGGGCATAGCCTGTGTAATAGCCAGGCTCGTCCATGAGGCTCCAGCCACGTGCCTGCACCCTGTCCTTGCGTGCTTGCGGAGCGTTCTCGTTCCAGTTCACCTCCAGTCTGTAGGCGTGGTCTCTCAGGTCTCCCGCCACGGCCCAGGCGAAGTCCAGCTCCAAGGCTCCGTCCACGCCGCTGCCGGCGAACTCGCTCGCGCTTTCCTCTCCCTGGAAGTCGGCTACGGTGCGGTTGGCTCCGTCACGGAAGAGCACGAACTCCAGTCCGTGGAAACCCAACCAGGAGTCCTCGTTGTTGTTGTTGCTCACGGCCTCTATAGCCTCGTTGATGTCAAATCCCTGGGCGAATATGGTGTTCTTGTTTTCACGCAGGAAGGTAGCCAGTCCGGGGCGACTCAGCGGCCAAGTGTCTATGTGTGGGTCTATGCCCCAGTTCTCGGCGGGTCCGTAGAGCCATGCCTCGCTCTTCTCCCACCAGGCTCTCGCCTCCAGGAAGGTGGCGCATGTTTGGTCTATCTGCGTTTGGGTGAGTGTGCCTGCCGCCAGGCTGCTCCTCATAGCTTCTACCTCGTCGTAGAGCTTCTCTGAAGCGTCGGCCAATTTGTCGTAGGTGTAGTAGACCACGTCGTTGACATACTTCTCGGTGAGCGTACTCATCTCTTTCACTTTCTGGGCCTCTACCTCGGAGCCCCCGTTGTTGTCGTCGTCGCTGCAGGCGGTGAAGCCCGTGGCCGCCATGAGGCTCATGGCCATGATGGCGACGCGATGGTTGAATGTTCTCTTGTTCATGTCTTTATGTGTTGTGTGTTGTTGATGATTGTCTTGCTTTACAGGAAGAAGCCCTGGTAGGCCACGCCTATGGAGATGGAAGGCTCGTCATTGTAGGGCGTGCCGTCGGAGAGCGTCTTGTTGAACCACCGCTTGGAATACTCGGCCTTGACCACCACTTGGGGCAGCGGGCAATAGTTCACGCCCACGGCGAAGCGGTTCTTGGCGGTGTAGTTGGCTTCTGTCTGCGACGCTTCCTTGATGTAGGAATCATAGTATTCGTATCGGCCGAACAGGTAGAGACGTTGCCCGTCGTTCCTGAGCTTGGGTATTTGCGAGAAGATGTCATATCCCGCCTCGATGCCTGCGGCCACGGCGTAGCCGGTGCCGTCGGGGGCGTCGGCCCCGGTCTTGGCGTAGGGCTCCTCGGGGACCTCGGGCGTGTCGGGGTTGTCCACGACGACGCTCTGCTCGGCGGAGTCGATGTCCTCGTGGGCCGCAACGACGTTGCCGGCGGAGTCCAGGACCTTCTCGAAGACGACGAGCTCGTCTCCCTCGGCCAGGCCCTCGGTGTCGAACTCGAAGGTCACCTCGACGGTGCCGGAGGGCGCCTCGGGCTCGAAGGGCGTGCGCGCGGTCACCTCGTTGCCGTCCTTGTCGAGGAACGGCTCTCCGGTGCCCTTGTCCATGAGCGTGCCCACGGCGATGCAGGTCTCGCCGGGGACGAGGCCCTTGTAGGCCACCGTGTCGACGACCTTTGCCTTGCCGGCCTCGATGACCTGGTCGCCGTCGGCGGCGTCGGCCGCCTGGGTGCCCACCTCGACGGCGACGTGGACGGTCTGGCCCTCGTCGGAGAGGTCCGCGTGCGACGCCACCTCGGCGCCGTCCTTGCGAAGGCTCTCGAACACGACCAGGTCGCGGCCGCCGAGCAGGCTCGCGTCGAAGGAGATCTCGACGTCCTGGCTGCCCGTCGAGAGCGTGGGGGCGAACTCGGCCTTGGCCTCCACGGGCTTGCCCGAGGCGTCGGCCACGGGCTCGCCGGTCGCCTTGTCGACGAGGGTGGCCGAGAGCTCGTACTCCTCGCCGGCCTTCAGGCCCTCGTAGGCGACGGCGTCGACGACCTTGGCCTCGGCGTCGGCCGAGACGTCCTTGTCGCCGTCCGCCCCGTCCTTTGCCGTGGTGGAGATGCGCGGGCCCTCCTGGTCGTCAAGGCCCATCCACACGGCCTTCGCGACCGTCGAGTCGCGATCGATCCAGAAGCTCCTCGTGATGAGCTCGAGGCCCTCGTTGGCATCGCAGCGCAGCTCGGTCATGGTGTAGGCGCCGTACGGCAGGGCCGCCAGCGAGTCGTCGACCGGCGCCGAGGAGCCGTCCTCGCCGAGCGAGAACCAGATGCCGGCCTTCGGGTCCATGTCGGCGGCAGCAATCGGGCCCTCATGGCCGAGCAGGGCGTCGTTGGCGTTGGTGTCCCTCGAGTGCTTGTTCCAGCTGCTCGCGGTCGACGCGTCGCCGTTGCGGTCCGTGACCAGCACGTGAGTCTCGCCGGTGGCCGCGTTCTCGATGGCGAACGGGACCATGAGGCCGGCGTTGTCGGACTCGCTCTTCTTGGAGAGCTCGAGGTCGTTGCGCACCACCTGGTCGCGGAACTCGAGCGCGGCGCCGTCCGCGGAGGCGCTCACGATCTCGTCGCCGGCGCGGACCTCGAAGGTGCGGGGCTCGCCGTCGGTCAGCAGGTAGCTCCCGTTCGTCGCCGTCTCCCGCACGTCGTAGGTTCCGTACGGCAGTGCGTTGGCCGCGGTCTGCGCGGTGTAGGCGCCGGCCTCGTCGTTCCATGCGGTGGTCAGCGTGGCCACGGCCTCGCCCGGCTCGCGCCACTCGCCGTCAACGAGGACCTTGTGCGCCGAGCGGTTCGTGACGGTGAACTCGATCCCGTCGAGGCCGGGGTGCTCGCCAGGCGCCTCCTTGTGGCCGCTGCCCGCGAGCGCCTCGGACGCCTGCAGCTCCTTGTCGGACTTGGTCACCTGCACGCCGCCGCGGAAGACCTCGTCGGTCACGGGGTCGCCCGTGAGGTCGCGCACCTCGCCGGCCTTCACGGTGAACGCGACGGGGACGTCGCTGGCGTCGTAGCCCTCGGGCGCGCCGGACTCGACGATGCGGTAATTGCCCGCGGGAAGCGCGTCGGCGCCGGTCGCGGCGACGTGCGACCCGTCCTCGGGCGCGGTCTTTATCGTGGCGCATACCTCGCCGTCGGCGTAGTACTTGCCGCCGACCAGCACGTAGCGGCCGGTCTCGTTAACGACGGAGAAGCTCGCGCCGTCGAGCGAGGCGTCGCCCTGGGGCTCCGCGCCCGCCTCGGAGTCCGTTTTGGCGACCTTGACTCCGCCTGCGGACCAGCTGAAGCTCACGAGCGTCTGGGAGCCGCCGCCGGTCCTGACGCAGAACGCCTCGAACCCGGCGGATACCTTGCCGGCGCCCGCCTTCATCTTGGCGAAGGTCCCGCCGATCAGCTCGGATTTCGCCCAGGAGGCGAACTCGGCGCTCGTGCCGTGCGTGGCAGCCGACTCGGACCCAGAGTAGGCGTAGGCGATGAGCACATGGCTCGCCGCCGCGTACTTGGCGTCGTCCCAGCCGCCGCCGTCGTACCAGCTGCCCGGGAACATCGACGCGTCGAAGCCGGGAGAGCCGAACGAGTACCAGATCGCCGCTGTCACGTCGCCGCTCGGCACGGGGCTCGTCGAGTAGGAGCCCGGCGCGGGCGTCGGGGACGAGGGCTCGGCGCAGTAGGCGATGTTGCCGTCGGCGCTCATCCACGTGGTGGCGAAGCCGCCGTAGGGGATCTTGCCGCCGATGGACACGTCTACCGTGCTCGGCGCGGCGTAGGCGGGCGAGGCCGCCACGGAGGCGAGCAGAGCCCCCGCCGCCAGGATGAGCGCCATGGCGCATCGGAGGAGCTTTTCCTGCAGGGTGCAGTCTTTCGCTGCGTTCATCTTTCCGCCTCCCTATCTCTCGACGCTTCGCTGTGCGCGGGGCGCCTCGTGCTCGGCGGCGCGGCTCGCCTGGCGGGCGTGCTCGGCGCGCTCCGCGAGGTAGCGCGAGCGCCCTGCGTCAACGGCCTCCTTGAGCTGCGCCGGCATGACCTTCACGGTGTCCTTGACCGCGCGTCCGCCCTCGTCGAGCTCGGGCCGGCCGTCCGGGCCCATCACCGTCTTCCTCAGCCACACCTCGCGGTTCGCGAGCAGCGGTATGTCCCGGAAGTCGGCCCCCTTGAAGCGGCTCTCGTTCACGAACATGGGGCTGAACTCGTAGCCTCCCACGTCCACGCCGTCGACGACGGTGCCCTTGGGAAGGGTCGCCGAGTTGAAGGTCCTGGCCTCGCCGGTCGCGCGGTCGGTGTACTCGATGCCCTCGCGCACGAAGCTCTTGTGCAGCGAGAGGTACACGTTCTTCCTCTCTTCCATGTCTTTCCTCCTTTTCGTTTTCAATCGGTCCTTGTCTTCATCCGCCGGGACGCGTGCCCCGGCGCGGCGCCCCTATCTCATGGCGACCGCCCCCTTCCTCGCTTTTCCGCTAGAAGCCGCTCACGATGTCGCGCGCCCAGGAGCCGCTCTTCACGAGGGCCAGGATGAGCAGCACGCACATGGCCAGGTACTGCAGCGCGTAGGTGAGCCCGTTCGCGACCGCGTCGGCCGGGGTGCCCGTCCCGGGGTTCGCCCCGGTGAGCCCGCCGAGCACGAGCGGGAACGATATGAGCAGCACGAGGATGATGACGCCGGCGATGCAGACCGCCCCGAAGCTCTTCAGGTAGCCGAGGCCTATCTGGCGCGTGGCGTCCATGCCGAGGAACGCCAGCGGGATCGGGGCGAACGCGGCCATGATGTAGAGCTGGAGCGCGCGGGCCCAGCAGACCACGAGGGCGACGACGTAGGCCGCCAGCACCACGACCCAGCTGATGAGGCTCACGACGAGCATGGCGATGAGCGACGGGATGTCGTCGTCGGTGGTGACGACGGACACCTCGGGCAGGTCGAGCGCGCCTCCGGCGCCGAAGAGCGCCTCGACTCGGTCGATGGCGAGCCCGCAGACCTCGTAGATCGACGCCATCAGGTCGAAGCTGTTCTGTATGAGGAACAGGAACACGGCGAAGAACACGAGGAGGAAGACGACCTCCTTGACGCCGGGAAGGCTCTGGCTGCCGTCCATGCGCTGGGAGATCTCGATGAGCTTCAGGGTGAAGACCAGGCCGAGCACCCCGCACCCGATCGGCAGGATGGCAACCTGCCATACGCCCCGGGCGACGTCGTGCATGGTCAGGTCGCTCGAGCTCGTGAGCATGTGCTCGAAGTCGGCCGAGAGGATCCCGTTCGCGCCGATCGACCCGAGCACGCCCGTCTGCGCCTTGAACATCCAGTTGCAGCAGTCGCGCAGAAGGCCGCACAGCCAATCGTTGACGTCCCCGGCGATGTCGGCGTATGCCGGCTGCGCGGGGACGAGCAGGAGCGCGCAGAGGGCGAACGCCGTCGCGGCGGAGATGGCGAACGCCCTTCGGCGTCGCGATTCAAGCGCCCGCACGGCTACATCGCCTCCAACGAGCCGCCGCGCGAGACCACGGTGACCACCGTCGAGGCGGGGTCGTCGAGCGTGAAGGTCGTCGACGCGACGTTCCCGGCGTAGTCGAGCCACACCTCCTTGTCCCAGGAGGCACCCGCCGCCTGCGGGGACACCTCCGCCGCCTTCCCGGCGACGGCCTCCTCGATGGCGGCGACGTCTGCGCCAAGCGCCTCGGAGAGGCGGTCGTCGGTGCCGGTCACGGAGAACGCTCCGTCTTGCGCCTTCTGGGGCGCGTAGGCCTGCGTCAGAAGGTCGCATGCCAGGGTGCGGGCGTCCCCGTCGCCCGAGACCTGGATGAGCGAGAGCCCTCCCGCCTTGTCGCCGGTTCCCTTGACGTCGATGGGCACGCTGAGCACGCCGCCGGCCTCGGAGGGCTCCTCGGCCGAGAAGAACCAGGCGCGCTCGGCGCCGCCCGCGCTCTCCACCATGGCGCCCTCGACGATCCGCAGCGTGGCTGTCGGGTCGTCGGCGCCCGTCCATGCGGTGTTCCAAAGCGCCTCGGCGCCCGAGGCGGCCTTCCCGGTTGCCGCGTCGGCGCCTGCAGCCGCGGGCTGCTCTTGCTCCTGGGGACTATCCTGCGCGCCTTCCTGCGGGGCGATGGCGCAGCGCGCCGCGCCCGCGCCGAGCGCCACGGTGAGCGCGCTTGCCGCGACGGCGGCCATGATTCTCGACTTTCCCTGCATTGGTTTCTCCTATCTCGCGGTGAGCGCGCAGCTGAAGCTGCCGATGCCGCTCGCTATACGGCACACGTCGCCCGTTCGCGGCTCGTGTATGTACCTGTCGTCGCCGATGTAGATGGCCACGTGGCCCGAGCGGTAGAGGATGTCGCCGGGCTTCGCCTCCGAGAGCGGTATGCGCCTGAGCTCCTCGTACTGGGAACCCGTGTAGTGGCTTATGCGGATGCCCGCCTGCGCGTAGCAGTACTGCGTGAGCCCGCTGCAGTCGAGCGCCTTGCCGGGGGTCGAGCCTCCCCACACGTAGGGCACGCCGAGCTGGCTGTACGCCGCCTCGACGATCGCGTTCCCGTTCGCGGTCGAGTCCTTCAGGTCCTCGACCGTCATGGAGTCGAACCTGTAGAGGCCCCATTGCGCCATGATCGACTTCAGGGACTCGACGTAGGACGAGTCGGTCGCCCAGCCGGCGTCCTTGAGCCCCTCGGCCATCCTGTCCGAGTCGTGCCTCTCGATCGCCTCCTGGATGAGGGCGTTGCCCGAGTAGCGCTCCGCCTGCAGGAAGACCCTGCTGCGGAAGCGGATGCACTCGGCGTCGCCGGTGAAGCGGATGAAGCTCGCCGTGATCTGGGTGTGCTCGCCGGGCACGTACTCCTCGCTGGTGGCCCAGTTCGCCTTGCCGGCCACCTCGGGGCAGCCCGCGTAGCCCGACCACCACTTCATGCCGAAGAGGTTGTGGTCGCGCTCTGCGAGCTGGCTCATGCGGTCGCCCTGGCCGGACTCCTGGATGATCTGCGCGATGGTGCAGCCCGCCGGGTGCCCGTACTCCTCCTGGCACTCGAGCGCCGCCTCGACCATCTCGTAGGTGATGTAGGGCGGCAGCCCCTCGAGGGAGGCTTTGGACGCCTCGTTTTCCCAGAAGCCGAAGAGGGCGCTCACGATCTGGGAGATTGCGAGCACGGCGAGCAGGAACGCCACGACCGCTGCGAGCACGCCTGCCACGGGGACGGCGACCGACGAGACCGCGCTCACGACCGCGCCCTTGCCGCCGGCGGATGCAGCCGCCTTCGCGGCCCCGGCAGATGCCTGGCCGACGGCCGCATGCCGGGCCTTCGCGGCAGCGCCTTGACCGAAGGCCCCCGCCTTGGCATGCTTTGCGGTCCCTTTCAGCGGGCCTTTAGGCTTCGAGGCGGCAGTGGCCTTCTTGGAGGCGGAATGCCGTGCGATGACGGAGCGTGCGCCGCGGAAGGTGCTGCTCGCCTGTCCGATGCCGGAGAGCTCCTCGGAGTCGTCTGCCTCGGACGCGGCGGCATCGGCGATCGCGCGCTTGAGGTTCCCCTTGGCCTGGGCGGCGAGGCGGGATTTCACCTTCGGCCTGCCCGCACCGACAGGGGAGGGTTCGGCGAAGTCCGCCCTGCCCCGCCCCGGAGATTTGCCCCTCGATGAGAGCGCCTCGCCCGCGCGCTCAGTCGATCCTTTCACGATCCCTGCCGAGATGGCGTCTGGCCGGTCGTCCATCCCGAGCGCACGCGCCTGCTCGCGGCTTGTCGCCTCGAGGCGTTCGGAGTCGGTCGAGTATTTCGCAACGCTCTCAGGCATCGCCGCCCTCCCGGGCCCGCGCGAACGCCTGGGCGCGCTTTATCTGGGCGATCTCCTCGGGCTTGGTGTTGAAAAGTTCGTAGAGCGCCCCTTTCGGGAAGTCGTCCTTGAGGGGCACGCGCACGCCGCCTGCCACCAGCAGGCCTTCGCCTGCCTTGATGGAGTCGTCGATGTATCCCTCCTCCTGCGCCGAGAGGGCCAGCAGGTCCACCCAGCTTTTCCGATCCAGATGGCTTTGCTTGTGGAGCAGCACGAAGTCCGAGTTGAGCACCATGTTGCGGGCGTCCTCGTGCTCGAGCATGTAGGTCGAGTTCTGCGTGATGCCCGTGCAGATGAGGTTGAACTTGCGGCCCTCCGCCCAGAACTTAGAAAAGTAGCTGATGATCGCAGGGTGCCCGAAGAGGCTCTGCACCTCGTCGATGTAGAGCCAGGTGGTCACGCCGCGCTCGAAGTTCGCGTACATGCGGTTACGCACCGCCTCCAGCGCCGTGAGCATGCCGAAGACCCTCATGTTCTGCGAGAGGTCCTTGAAGTCGACGTTGGTGATGCGGTTCTCGAAGCCGACGTTGCTCTGGTGGTTGAAGAACGACAGCGCGCCCTTCACGTAGCGCTCGTAGCGCAGCGCGATGTCGCGCGCCTCGGGCTCTTCCTGGTCGAGCAGCAGCTCGTAGAAATCGCCCAGCACGGGCAGGCGGCCCTTGTCCTCGCAGCGCATGTAGGCAAGCTCCACGCAGCGGCTGATGATCGACTTGTCTGCCTCGGGCAGCCCCTCGCGCCCCTCTGCCATGGTCGCGCTCGAGAGTGCCAGTATCGCGTCGATCTTGAAGGCGAGCTGCGCCTGGTTGGCCTTGTCGGCGACGTCGGAGAGGTCGAAGGGGTTCATGAACGTGTCGGTGTCCGGCGAGAAGCGTATGCAGGTGCCGCCCGCGGGCTCCACGACCGGTGCGTACTCGCCCGCCGGGTCGAAGACGATTACCTCGTCGTCGGGATAGGCCAGGATAGTGTTCATGATCTCGCGCTTGACGCTGAAGCTCTTGCCCGAGCCCGGCTTGCCGCAGACGAACCCCATGGGGCTCGCGAGCTTCTTGCGGTTGCAGATGACGAGGTTGCCCGACTGCTTGGACTGGCCGTAGTAGCCGCCGCCTTCCTGGTTGAGCTCCTGGGAGGCGAAGGGCATCTGTATGGCGATCTGCGCGGTCGTCATGTAGCGCGAAACCTCCACGTGGTTGAGCCCCAGCGGCAGGATCGAGTTCATGCCCTGGCGCTGGCGGTACGAAAGCGGCTCCACCTCGATGGAGCGCTGGCGCGCCGCCGCCATGATCTGGCGGGTCTGGTGGTCGAGGGCCTCTGCCGTGTCCGCGTAGGTGAACACGAGGCCCGTGTAGGTGAACAGGCGCTGGTTCTTGTTCTGGAGCTGGTCGAGGAGCTCTTCGGCCTCCTCCTTGGAGTGCGAGAGCTCGGGAGGCAGGATGGAGAAGTCGTAGCCCTTCTTCACCGCGCTCATCTGCTCGCCGATGACCTCCTTGTCCATCCAGGCGATGCGCTTCTTCACGTAGGCCACCGCGGCGGCCTTGCCCATGGGATGGATGTGGAGCGTGACGTTGAGCGGCATCGGCAGGTCTACGACGTTGGCGATGCAGTCGTCCTCCAGGTCGCTGCCGAAGCCGCGGAACACAAGCACGCGGCACCAGGCCTCGTCAGCCCGGTAGCAGTCGGCGCGCCCGTCCGGCTTGAAGTCGAGCACCGAGGGCGCGATGAGGTCCTTGGTGCGAAGCCCGCTTAGCTGGGACAGTTTGTCCCACGAGAAGGTGAACTCCGCTTTCGGCCGCAGCTGTGACTGGACGAGCTCGAGGCGCTCTGCCCCGTCGAGCATGCGCGCCTCGCAGCGGATGCGGGCGAGCGTCTGCATGCAGTCGCCGCGAGCTCGGGCGAGCCTGGGCGCTGCGGCATCGAGGTCGTCTGCCCCCACGAGGAAGGTGAGATAGCGGTGGCGCACGAGGTTGGAGACCCCCTCGCGCATCTTGTCGTTGAGGATGCGGTTGTACTCCTCGACGTACTCGTCGACGCGCGGGTCGCTCTTCTCGAAGAATCGCTTGCGCCCGATCTCGCGCTCGGGTATGGGCGTGTTGGTTATGGTGAGCTGCACGGAGGTCTCCGAGCCGAAGTAGTCGTAGAGCTCGCTCATCGCCGCGAACACCGACTGCTGGCTCTCCTCGCGCGCGGACTGGTAGCTGATGTCCCCGAACTCGATGGTCTGGCTGAAGAGGCCCTCCTCGACCTGCGCGGTCCCGTCGGCGTACATGGCGTCGTAGCCGATCGCGGAGAGGACGTCTTTGGCTTCGGCGCGTGCGCGCCTCTTGCGGCGTGCCGCCTGCTCGACTTTCTTCTCCTCTTCCTCGAGCCCCGTCGTGCGGGCATGCGCGCCGCGCACGGGCAGCCTGCCCTTGCGTGCCGCCGCCTCCTTTTCCTTGGGTTTCTTATTGGTCTTATCGAACAGCAGCATTCGCCTCCGCCCCCTTCCTCTTCGCCTTGCGCTTGGCCTTTCGCGAAGGGCGTCCCGGCACGGGAGAGGTCTGCGCACCCTCGAGCACGGGGGTGGAGCGGTAGAGGATCCTCTGGTCCTCGAGCTTGAAGTCGAGCCAGAGCGGGACGAACTTCTCGAATTTCATGTGATGGGGCCGCCAGAACCCCGCGAGCCAGAACGGCAGCGACGCGCACATGACCGGCAGGGCGGCGTCGCGCACCTCGATGCCGAGGGCGAACTGGCAGAGCGCCGCGGCTCCGACGGCGGAGGCGAGTCCGCCTGCGAGGCACGCGAGCGTGCGCGCGGAGAGCTTGCCCACGATCTTCTCGGTGTACTCGCCGATGTCCTTCTGGACCCTTACGGATAGCATTTGCACATCCTCCTTCCCTTAGGCGGGGAGCCAGGACGTGTCGAGCTGGCCGAAGTAGATGGCGGCGGCGATGATGATCGCCCCGCCAGCGATGGTCGAGATCGCGCTGGCGATCTGGGCGCCTCCCTGCTGCTCTCGGATGGCGAGCCCGAGAGAGACCGCGCCCCAGACGACCAGGAAGCCGCCGAGGAACGTGACGCAGCCGGAGACGAGTCCGATGATGTTTGAGAGCATCTTGGCTCCTTTGCATGTCTTGCTTGTGGGCGGCCGCAACGGTTGGGTTTGAGGCGGCCGCCCCGGTTGGTACAATTGGTCGTGGAGCGCATCTCGCGCCCCTTTGCATCCGGGACGGCGCGCGGCGGGCTTGTGTGGAAGCTGGCCGCGCCGCGCTCAAACGAGGGAGTGTCGACTCCCGCCGTCCCATCTCTCATCTCATGGGCCCATCACCGCCTTTCCTCTTCAGGTATTCCTTAAAGTCGAAGCGCGCCTCGTGCTTCGCGCCCGCATGCCCGGGGTCCACCTCGGGATAGGAGGGATGCTCCTCGATGCGGTACTTCGCGCCCTTCAGGGGGTAGGTCCCGCTGATGAGCACTATCGACTCGTCGCGCGGGAGCCTGCCCACCTCGTCGGGCGTCATGAGGTCGCGTTCGATCACGTTGTAGTTCTGGGTCGTGGAGCGGTTCGCTCCCCTCGAATCGCTTTCCGTGAGCACCTTCACGGTCTGCTTGCCGATCATCTTGGAGATCATCTCGTTGGTCTCGGTCGACTTGCCGCCCAAAAACACCACGGTGTCGCAGCAGTCCAGGATGGTCTTCGCCCCTTCCTTTTTGTATGAGCGCTCGATCTGGCTCGCCGACTGCAGGATGATGCTGAAGCTCACGTTGCGGGAGCGCGCCGTGGCGATGACGCGCTCGAAGTCGGGAACCGTGCCGAGGTTGCCGAACTCGTCGAGCAGGAAGTGCACGGGGCGCTTGAGCGAGCCCCCGAAGCGAGCGAGAGCCGTCTTGTAGAGCACGCTCGTGGCCTGCCACATGAGCAGCGCGAAGAGGAAGTCGAAAGTCGAGTCCGAGTCCGACATGCTCGCGAAGATGGCGTGGCTGCCCTCTCCCGAGCCGAGAGAGTCGAGCGCCATCTCGTCGTATGCGACGAGATCGGAGACCGCATCGACCGAAAGGGGCTTCAAGCGCACGTTGCAGCTAATGATGATCGACTTCAGGGTCTTCCCGGCCGCCACCTTGAAGGCGCGGTAGGTCGACAGCGCGAAGTCCTCCTCCGGGTCGCGGGGCTCGGCGATGCGGACCCAGCCCCAGTCGCCCCCGTCGTCGAAGGGGCGCTCTTCCCGCGCCTCGCGCCCGCGCCCGCGCTCCATGAAGCGCATGCCCGTCTCGAGCTCCTCGAATATGAGGTCGAGCGGGCTCATGTAGGACTCGTCCTCCTCGCGCGCCTCCGCGAGGCTCAGTAGCAGCATGAGGGAGTTGAGGTCCCTCTCCTCGGGTCGCGCGTGGTAGACGAGGTAGGCCACCAGCGCCGTGTAGAGCAGGCGCTCGGAGTTCTCCCAGAAGGGGTCCGACCCCTTGCGGTCGTCGGGCGTGGTGTTCTTGATCAGGCACTCCACGAAGACGAGGATGTCGGCCTGGTCCTTCACGTATGAAAGCGGGTTGTAGTGCATCGAGCGGGAGAAGTCGGTCGTGTCGAAGGTGCGTATGTCGTATCCGGCGTCCTCGAGCATCCAGCCGACATCGCCGAGGAGGGTTCCCTTGGGATCGGTGACGAGGAAGTCGGCGTTTGCCTGCATGAGGTTGGGCTTGACGTAGTAGCGCGTCTTGCCCGATCCGGGGCCGCCGAGCACGCAGACGTTGCGGTTACGGTCGTGCTTGAGGTCGAAGCGCTTCGGCTTGAGCGCGAGCGCGAAGTCCCTCGAGAGCAGGATGTTGTTCGCCTTGTCTTTCCTGTCCATGAACGCTCGTCCCTCCTTGAGGGTTCCCCAGCGGGCGGAGCCGTGCTCCTCGCCCTGGCGGTACGTGCCCGCGCGCACGAGGCTGCGCGCCCAGACCGCCCAGGGTATGCATGCGGCCATGAGGCCCACGGCAAGCGCCATGGGCTCTGACGTGAGCCCCGTTTCGAGCATTTCGGACAGAAGGGTGAAAGCGTCGCACCTCGGGAAGCCCGATGAGCTCGCTGCGCTCGCAAGGGCGTCTCCGGCGCAGAAGCTCGCGATGCTCGCCGCGGACACGGCGATAGCTTGTGATAGCGGCCTCATTTCGCCCTCGTCTCGACGCCGCGCGAGATATCGCGTGCCTTGCCCTTGGCTGCCTCGAGACGAGAGGACGCCTCCCTGGCATGCGCGGCCTTCTCGGCTATAGGCTCGTCCTTGGCGCGCTCGCGCATCTTCGAGAGCTCTTTTTCCGCACGCTGGACGGATGCGCGCGTGGTCTTCTCGAGGTCCTTGAAAGCCTCGTTCACTGCGGGCGCATCCTCGACCATGAAGACGAGATGCTCGCCCTCCGGCATGGGCGCGAACTCGTGTCGGATGCCCTCGCGCGAAAGCCTCTCGTCGATGACCTGGCGGATGGTCTCGTACTCGGGCAGGCTCGTGAACTCGGAGAGGTCGAGCTTTGCCCATTCCGCGACACCCGGAGAGGACTCGATCTCCCCTCCGGATATGTTTTCGCAATCGCCGCGGGCTCGCTTGAATGCCGAAGCCAATCGCTCGCCGCTCGCCACCATCGCCGCCTCTCCGGCATCCTGGCCGATGCGGATCATCCAGTCGACGAGCTTCTCTCCGGAGTCGTCGCCGAAGTCGTTCGTCATTGGTTTTCCTTTCTTTCCAGTGGGACAAACTGTCCCAGTCGCCTTCCCAAAACAGAGAAGGCGGGATGAACCCGCCTTCTCAGATGCATCAGCGAACCTCCGCCCGCACATTTCGCGAATGCGGGTTCGCAGTCTTATTCAATTGCGGGATGGAATCCCGTGCGCGTCTTGCCGCGTCCTCGATGCTCGGGATAGCGCTCATGTAGTCGAGACGCTTGCATTGCTCTGGAGTTGCGCGATGCATACACTCGATCGCATGCGTGAACCGCTCTGGCTCCTTCACGATGTCGTTGAAGGACCAGCTCTCGAAGTCGACCCAATCCGAGCCGTCTCCGCCGTCGACCTGTTGCACGAAGGCAAGGTCCTCGTACACCACGCCCTGGCGGAGCGCAAAGTTTCCCTGCGCGAAAAAGCCGCGCAGCTTCTCGATGCTGTCGGCTTTCGTGAATTCATATGGGTACTCTTCAAGATAGGGGTCGTCCTGCCAGGCATAGCCGCCACGCATGAGCCAGCCGTTTTCCTGGCATTTGGCCACGAGAGACTCGACGGTTTCGTCGTCGGCTCTCTGCAGTCT
>ERZ826146.2447-NODE-2447-length-13936-cov-2.668612_pt1 | contig 13936 bp, 9 predicted proteins | sample MGYA00519857_ERZ826146 | MGnify/ENA primary metagenome ERZ826146 (study PRJEB31778, sample SAMEA3449222) | human gut metagenome | biome: human gut; feature: human-associated habitat; material: faeces | place: United Kingdom | collected 2010/2012 ...
TCTACCACTTCATCTCCGTCATAATCTCCGTCATCACCTCCGTTATCATCATCCGAATCGTGATCATAATGAGATGCATCTGCCAGTGTAAACTCAACTTCAGAATAGTCCGGAACCATTGTTTCAAGAAGACTGCCATCAACCAGATAATATCCGGTGCAGGATTTCTTACGATCTGCAAGATCTTCGACTGTATCATTCTGATGAAATTCCAGCTGATACCAGTATCCTTTCTTACCATCTTCTTTGTTGCCGTTCGCATCAAAGGCTGCCATTTTATTTAAGAAAGAACCCTGCACAACAACATAACCTTTGGCCGAACTGCAAAGGAATACATATGGATGCTTTTTGGTACCTTTTCCGCTAAGCGGTTTTGAATCACCATCAAGTACCTGATAAAACATCGGATTACCATCGGTCAGACCCGAGGTATCCTGGTTCACATCTTCGTCGGTATCCAAGATATCGATCTGCTCATCTGAGCTGTCACTGAAGTCATCATCCGCATTGTCCCCGGAGTTACCGGAATCATCACCATCTATAATATCTATCTGATCGCCATTATTATTGTCCCCGGAACTGTCGCCACTGTCAGAACCACTGTTTCCGCCTGTATTTCCATTGTTACCACCTGTATTGCTGTTGCCTCCGGTATTGTCGCCGGTATTATTTCCGTCACCAGAGTCTCCTCCGGCATTTGCATCAGCCCCGTCACCCTCCGCAGTACTACCGGGATCACCAGTATGAGTATCAGCGTCGTCATCCTTTGCAACATCACTTTCTACAGAATCTTCTTCATGATAAACAGCTGCCTCAGAAATATCTCCTGTATTTACAGCCGCTGCCAGAATTGGATTCATAACAGCTGCCAGATATACTCCGTTGACATTACCGGATACGGAGGCTATTTCATCTCCATCATCAGAACTGTCACTTCCATCCATTCCGCTGTCTGTATCTGTATCAGAATCTGAAGAAGTATCTGAAGTATCTGCATCACTTTCTTCGATTGCGCCACCATTTTTCAGACTGTTCAGTCGATTGGTGGCCTTTTTCAGTTCCTGTTCCTGCTGCTGTTGTTTCAACTTCGCAATATTCAGTTCCATCTGAACTAGAGTCATATCGAAGGAAATCAGTTTATCATCTTTTTTTACCTCATCACCCTTTGATACATAAACTTCCTGGATGATCATATCTTTATCTACGGTAATATTCTGAATCGCACTTGTCACGATATTTCCGTCAAGATTCGTGTCATCCATATAATACTGTCCTGCCAGATTGTCCACGCTTACAACAGACACTGTTTTTTGATGAGACTTTTTATAATAGGTTGCGCCTCCTGCTGAACCACCAGCAACGAGAGCTGCAATCAGAATGCCTATAATAATTCTTTTTTTCATTCTATTACTTCACCTCTTTTTCCTTCAGCTCACCATCACGTATCGTTACCACACGCTTTGCATGTGCTGCGATATCCGCATCATGGGTGATCATCAGTACCGTTACCCCCTCATCATTCAGCCTTTGGAAAAGCTCCATAACCTGTGCACCTGATTTACTGTCAAGAGCACCGGTCGGTTCATCCGCAAGTAAAAGCTTCGGATTATTCACGATTGCCCTGGCAATCGCCACTCTCTGCATCTGACCACCGGAAAGCTGATTTGGCAGAAAATCAACACGATCTGCCAGACCGACACGTTCCAGTGCTTTTAATGCACGTTCTCTTCGTTCTTTTTTGGGTACTTTTGCATAGTTCAATGGTAATTCTACATTCGCCAGCGCTGACTGTCTCGGGAGCAGATGAAAACTCTGAAATACAAATCCGATCTTATTTAATCTCAGATCTGACATATCATTCTCGGAACAGGTCAGAATATCCTGTCCATCAAGTGAAAAACTTCCTTCTGTCGGTTTATCCAGACAGCCAATGATATTCATCAGCGTTGTTTTTCCTGAACCTGAAGGACCCATGATTGCCACATATTCGCCCTCTTCCATGGAGAAATTGACATCTTTGAGTACCGGCACGCTCATTTTGCCCTGCTGATAGTTTTTATATATGCCTTTTAATTCAAGAATCATTCCGAATCCTCCATATCCTCCTGATCCGATATGAGATTTTCATCCATCATACTTTCATCATCGGAGGTATCATCCGAAATCAGATCTCCCATCGCATCCGGGTCATCAATCACTGTGCTGTCACCGTCTGACTCATATTCATCTTCGAAATCCTCATCTTCATCATCGATGCTCCAGTCATCCGCATTCCAGTCATCTTCAGAATCAGAAGAATCCTCAATGACATCTGCATCTTCACTGTCAAGATTATCAGCCCCAAGCTCATCCACCGGCTGCATATCTACAGAACCGGTATCCATTGCTTCATCAATATTTGTCGTTGTAGCCATACCCTCTTCAAGGACATCCGAAGGGAATGCAATACTGTCGTCTTTTGTAAGTCCGTCTGCAATCTCATATTCGCCAAGTTCCTCATCATGTTGTCCAAGAATTACACTTCGTTTTTCGAGTTTACCATTTTTATCGGCGGCCCAGACATACGGACTGCCTGTATCTGCATCTACAATATAGGCTTCGCTGATCCAGACCCCAACTTTCTGCGTATCCTGCCCCTCGTCCATTTCTATGTAAACATGCTGTCCAAGCATCAATCCATCAGAAGAATCCAGTTTCACATAAAACGGATATGTACTGGTACTCGTCTGCGAATCTCCGCTGCTATCCATCATTCCAGAATTTGAATTATTGCTACTGCTAGTTGCACTTTCGCGGTCAATTGTCCCCATAGTTCCCTTCCATGTCTGGCTGCTATCCACACGGGAACGGATAATGACCGGATCTCCTTCAATGATATTCTGGACATTCATTTCATTGACAGTGCCTTTGATACGATATGCACCCGTGCTCAGAATCGTAATAAAAGCATTTCCACTGCTGCTGTCACCCGAATAAGAAGCTGTATCTGAATCATCTGAGCTGTCATCCACACTACTATTATCATCCGAAGCCAACTTTGAAGTATCAATCTTCTGAATCACGCCGTCAATACTGCTTCGTACCTCCGTATTCCCCGTTGCACTCTGCAGCTTGTCAATTTCAGCCTGTTTACTTTTTTGGCTGTATTCATTCTTTTTGAGATTCATTTTGTTTGTCTCGATCTCAATTGTATAAGAAAGCTGATTGTCCTGCGTTGCCTGCTTCTTTTCTTTTTCCAAAGTTGCAATCTGTTCTGTCAGACTGCTTGCTTCATTTTTGAGTCTGTCCAGATCAAGCTGCGCTTCCTCCAGACTTTCCTGAATACTGCTCAGATCATATTCAAAAAGAAGTTGTCCTTTTTTGACCTGATCACCTGTCTTGACCTTAACTTCCTTAACCGTCCTTCCGCTTTCCAGTTCAACCGATACGGTCTCCTGCGGTTCAACAACGCCCGCATAACGGTTGGATACTCCGGATGCCTGATCCGTCAGATCACTGATCTTCGTTACATAGACTGCGTCACCGCTGGTCTGCTGCTGGTTTCCAATGATTCCCGTCTTCCAGCATACTCCTGCTGCTCCGCCGCCAATTATCAATATCCCAAGAAGGATCAATATACGTTTTTTCATAAACCTGTGTTCCTCCTAACTTCGTAAAAGGTACTTTTAATTCCTATATCATAGCAATTTTCTTTTCTAACCCTGTAAAAGGTATTTTTTAACTTAATTATCATAGCAGATTCTGAAATAAAATAAAAGAGCTGTGGAAAATCCGTAACTGTTTCACATTTTTTTCACGAATTATTTCGAAACCCGACGTAAATTTACCGTTTTTTGACTTTTATGCGTTTATCTGCTAAAATGTAAGGGATTATTTTTGAAAGGAAAGATACCTATGAAGATCGCAAAAGGTCTGATGCCTTTTCTTCTGTTTATCTTTATGTCTGTCACACTTCTGACCGGCTGTTCCCACGTAGATAAAACAGATGTAGAGGCAGTAATCACCAATGAACTGGATCTGCTGAAAAATCTGGATTCTGCTACAACCCAGAAATACGTATCCTACAAAGAGCTTTTTCCTGACACGACACAGGAGATAGAATTATCCAAAGAAGTCAAAGAAGTTTTTTCTCTCTTTTTCCAGGATTTTGATTATAAAATCCAGAATGTTGATGTCGACAACGATAAAAAAGAAGCCAACGTTTCCCTGCAGCTTTCTACACTGGATGCCAGGACACTTGCCGAAGATTATGCGCAGGCATCTCTTGAAACTGCCATTTTAAAAGCGGCCGCATCTGATACCTCTGCAACAGAAGAGACAACAGATTCCCTCGAAGAACGTTATGTCCTCTTAGACAGTCTGCTTAAAAAAAATAAATACGAAACGGTGACACGAGACTGTACCATGACGCTCCGAAATACCGGGGCTGATCATGATGAATGGGAAATTCAGAAATCACATTCCCTCGAAAACGATCTTGTCGGCGGTCTTATAAGTTATCTCTCTGATAACAATCTGCTCTCACCCGAAGAAACATTAACCATTTATCTAAACACCCTGAAATCCATGAATACTGAACAGATGGGAGATTATCTGGGCATTGAAAGTCTGCTCAACACTTCCGATTCTGACAAGAATTCCATTGCTTCTGCACTTGTTGAACAGGTACACCAAAATTTTGATTTCAAAATCACAAGTTGCGAAGAGCAGGGATATACTGCAACCATCAGCACGGAAATCACGACTTTTGACAGTTCCGCAATTCTCAATACTTTCAGTGAGGAACAGGATGCTTATTTAAGTTCTGCCAACGCAGTGATCGACGGTTCTGAAAAGCGCTATCTGAAAACTCTTGAAATGCTTCTCAATGATATTGAAAACAATGCTGCAACGATTACTTCCACTGCTGACTTCCATCTGACCAATGATGGAGTTTCATGGAAACTTGATGACAGTAATACAACAATCGGAAATGCCATCTTCGGAACTTTGAGCAATTCTCCGGTAAGTGAAGAAACAGCAGAATGATCACGTATCACAAAACGGCTGCCCCGTAATTCGGGACAGCCGTTTTATTTACTCTTTTATTCTTCTGTTTCCGGTTCTACTTCAAGACCAAGTTCTTCAAGCTGCTGCTCGCTGACTCTGCTTGGTGACTCTGTCATCAGACAGGATGCATCTTTTACCTTCGGGAAAGCAATCACATCACGGATACTGTCAACTTTTGCCATCAGCATAACAAGACGGTCAAGGCCATAAGCCAGTCCTGCGTGAGGCGGAACTCCATATTTGAATGCATTCAGAAGGAATCCGAACTGTTCGTAAGCAGCTTCTCTTGTGAAGCCTAACATCTCGAACATCTTTTCCTGAATGTCGTTCTGATGGATTCTGACACTTCCTCCGCCGATCTCATTACCATTCAGTACAATATCATATGCTTTTGCACGGATTTTTCCAAGATCTCCACTTTCGATCAGCGGGATATCCTCATCCATCAGCATTGTGAACGGATGATGCATCGCTGTGTAACGATTTTCTTCTTCATTCCACTCAAGAAGCGGGAATTCTGTTACCCATACAAACCGATATTCATTCTTATCAAGAAGATCCATCTGTTTTGCAAGTTCTACACGGAGGGCTCCAAGTACATCATAAACCACTTTGTTCTTATCTGCTGCAAAAAGAAGCAGGTCTCCCGGCTTACCTTCCATTGCACCAACAAGTGCATCCATTTCTTCATCTGTCATGAATTTTGCAAAGGAAGATTTGCGTGTACCGTCTTCTGCAATTGCAATGTAAGCAAGACCTTTGGCACCATAACCTTTTGCAAATTCAACCAGCTTGTCAATTTTTTTACGAGGCATGCCACCCTGGCCTTCTGCATTGATACCACGAACACTTCCGCCATTTTCCAGTGCACTCTTAAACACAACAAAGTCACAGTCTCTGACAACTTCGCTTACATCATGCAGCTCTATACCGAAACGCATATCCGGTTTGTCGGAACCAAAACGATCCATAGCCTCCTGCCATGTAATTCTCTGAATCGGAAGTTTTACATCTACATCCAGAACTTCTTTGAAAAGATATGCAAGGAATCTTTCGTTTACATCGATAACATCATCTACATCTACAAAAGAAAGCTCCATATCGATCTGTGTAAATTCCGGCTGTCTGTCGGCACGCAGATCCTCATCACGATAGCAGCGTGCGATCTGGAAATAACGGTCGTAGCCGGAGCACATCAGAAGCTGCTTGTAAATCTGTGGTGACTGTGGCAATGCATAGAACTCACCCGGATGTATGCGGCTTGGTACAAGGTAATCACGCGCGCCTTCCGGAGTTGACTTACAAAGTGTCGGTGTCTCGATCTCGATAAAGCCTTCGTCTGCCATGAAGGAACGAACCAGTGTTGTCACCTTGCTGCGCATCATGATATTCTTCTGTAAGTCCGGACGACGAAGATCCAGATAACGGTATTTCAGGCGAAGATCTTCCTTCGTCTTGCTGTTTTCCTCGATTGGGAATGGTGGTGTATCTGCTTCTGCAAGGATACGGATATCCTTCGCGATGACTTCGATATCACCGGTTGCAAGATTCTCATTGACTGCGCCGCCACGCTTTGCAACCTCACCGGTGATTGCAACAACAAACTCGGAACGAAGCTTCTCCGCCTTTGCGAAGCTCTCCGCACCACAGTTTGCTTCTTCGAAGATTACCTGCAGAATCCCGCTTCGATCACGCAGATCGACGAAGATAATTCCGCCTTTGTTCCGGCTCTTCTGCACCCATCCCATCACGGTGACGGTATTCCCAATCATCGTATTATTTACTTCTGTACATCTGTGACTTCTGTGAAGTCCCTGCATTGACTCTGCCATTTTCATAGCCTCCTGTGTCTAAGTTAATTTATAAATACCCGCTCCCGTCTCTGTCGTTCTGAGTTCGCGATTATCTACATCAGCTACGGAGCGTTTTCATATCATAAATAATGGTTACCCCTCAAAGGAATCCGCATAGAACTCTTCGAACTGTGTATATCCCTCTGTAATCATCTGATCCTTCTGGAACTTCTTGTTCTTCTTCATGATCGCGATATTCACGATCTGCCCCTCGGCTCTTGCCTGTTTTGCCTGCTCTAAGATCTTAAGCAGCTTGTCGCTTGGCATCTTCTTGTCGATTAAGTATGCGGTCTTGTTCTTGCTTCCCGGTATCTCAAAATCGCGCTCGAGAAGCAGCATGATGATTCGCTCAAAACCGATGGAGAATCCACATGCTGGTGTTGGCTGACCGGTGAATTTGCCGATCATCTCATCGTAACGTCCGCCGCCGCCGACCGATCCGCCATACTCATCCATTGAGATCTCAAAGATTGGACCTGTATAATACGACATACCACGTACCAGAGTCGGATCAAATGCCATCTTGAAGTCCGCACTCTTCGTGCTCTCCACACTGTCGATGATCGTCTTCAAATTCTCAGCAACCTCTTCCGGCAAGAACTCGCCAAGTGTCTCCTTCAGATACTGTACACCACTGATATCGGCTGTTACCTTCTCGAACAGTTCGAGATATTTTGTCACAGCATCCTCTGCATAACCTTCCTTCAGAAGTTCTTCCTTAACACCATCCAAACCGATCTTATCCATCTTATCCAAGATGATAAATACGGTATCATAATCGGCTTCCGCAAATCCGCTGTAAGCTGCCATCGCCTTTAAGATACGACGGTCATTGATACGGATCGTGAAGTTCTTGAAATCCAGCTTGCCAAGCAATGTCGTTGTCGCTAGGATCAGCTCGATCTCTGCTAAGATTGTCGGCTCGCCCAAGATATCAATATCACACTGCATGAACTGTCTGTAACGGCCACGCTGTGGACGGTCAGCTCTCCATACATTTCCCATCTGCAACGCCTTAAACGGGCTTGGCAGTTCGTTCGCATTGTTCGAATAATATCTACAAAGCGGTACAGTCAGATCATAACGGAGTCCGCCGTCAACTAAGTCAAGCTCTTCCTTTGCCTCGTCGATCTTCAGCTTCTCACCACGCTTCAAGATCTTGAAGATAAGCTTCTCATTCTCGCCGCCCTGCTTGCTGTTCAGGTTCTCGATGTGCTCGACACAAGGTGTCTCCATCGAATTAAATCCAAATGTCTTATAGGTATCCTTGATCAATGCGATGCAGTAATCACGGATTGCCATCTCCTTTGGTAATATATCTTTCATGCCGGCTACCGGCTTCTTCTTCATTGCCATCTTTTTCCTCCCGCTTGTATTCATTCTCGTTCGATTTTAAAACGCTTTGCGCTTTCGGTCAAGCATTTCATCAAAACGGTTGATATAATCATCGACAGATTTGCAGTTTTCTACCCGCTCCACACGATTTTCCGCATGATAGACAAGCTTCGTCGACGCGCCTGCGCCCGCCGCAATGATATCTGTCATCTCTTCCATAATCAAAATATTATATAAGCATTCGCAGCCCGGCTTCGCATATCCGACATTCTCCAGATTACCACCGATATTCTTCTGCCGGTACAGATAATATGGCTCCATGCCAAGTGTCTGTGCCGTCTCCTGTGCCGCCGTATGCATCGCATCCATGTCATGATGGATTGTGGATTTGTAATCATCCATCTGCTGGTTCAGATTCGCTGCACGCTTGATTGCCAGGGAATGTACCGTCAGGCTCTCCGGTGCCAATGCCCGGATTTCTTCTAACGTATGTTTCATCGCGTGTAAGTCTTCTCCCGGAAGTCCCGCAATCAGATCCATGTTGATGTTATCAAAGCCCGCCTGCCTTGCCATCGCAAATGCTTCCTTCACCTGAGCCGCATTGTGTGCACGGCCGATCGTCCGCAGTGTCTCGTCGTTCATCGTCTGCGGATTGATGCTGATCCGCGTCACGTCATATTCCTTCATCACCGCAAGCTTCTCCGGGGTGATGCTGTCCGGGCGTCCTGCCTCCACGGTAAACTCCACAAGCCCATCGGCAACCTCCGGTTCCTGCAACCGGAATACGGTCTGAATCTGCTTCAATAGCACCGCAAGCAGCTCATGCGAGATCGACGTCGGCGTTCCGCCGCCAATGTAGATTGCAACTAACCGTTTGTGCTTATACTGTTCTGCCACATAGGCTAACTCCTTACAGAGCGTGTCAATATAGGTCTTTGCTTTCTCCGCATAAATCCCAATCGGATACGATGTGAAGGAACAATACAGACACCGGCTTGGGCAAAACGGAATCCCGACATACAGACAATAGTCGTTGTCGAGATCAATTCCCTTCACCAGACGATGCTCGTTTTCTGCCACCGTCGTTGCAAGCTCTGCTTTCTGCACGCTTGTGTCGTAGATATCGCGGTAATATTGTACGATTCTATCGTGTATTTCCTGCTGTTTTTCATGTGTCCGATCTACATGCTCCTCGGCATCATGTCCGTTCATGCCAGCTTCATCTGTCTGTTCCGCCAGATACTCCAGAAGCTTCGTCATCGCGATCTTCGTCGGACGTACTCCCGTCAGGTCGCCCCACGGAAGTCTCCGGTCTGCAAACTGTCCAAGCAGCCGGTAAGACGCCATTTTCAACACATTTCGGAATTCTGGCTTATTCCGGTAATCAACAAGAATCTTCGCCCGCAGTCCACAGGTGGATATCAACAGCTTATCCTTATACGCCGGAAGCTCTGGCACCTCCTGCAGATCATCCGGCTTGTCGCACTCATGTCCATGCTTGCACACAGTGAGAATCGTAAAAGCTTCCTCATATCGGATCAGGAGCCGCAGATCAAAATCGTCGGACAAGCCCGCGTCCTCGACGATCTTTACTCCCGGATAAAACGCCATGATCATCGCCCGCAGGTCGTTGTTATATAATTGGTTATTCTGGTCTAGCAGTATCATCTTAGAAATACGGATTGCCCGTCTTTTCCTTTCCAATCATTGTCTGTGCATCATGTCCCGGAAGCACGAGTGTCTCATCTGGAAGCACAAATAATTTCTCACGAATGGCATCTTCCAGAGCCTTCGCATCGCCCGTCGGGAAGTCCGTTCTTCCGACACTGTAGCAAAACAGCGTATCCCCGGTAAAGACAACATGCTCCTCCGGGAAATAATAGCACATACCGCCCTTCGTATGTCCCGGTACTAACAGGCACTTACATTTCCGTCCAAGTACCTCGATCTCGGCGTCATCTTCCAAATAGATATCCGCCTGCGCCGTAAATGCTGCGCCAAATGACGATGACAGATTCAGAGCCGGACTCTCCATGACTTCCTTCTCCTTAGCTGCCGCATACACCTTAATATCCGGGTACTCCTTCTTCACGCCAGCCAGCGCCCCGATATGGTCGAAATGTCCATGCGTCAAGAGCACCGTCGTCGGTGTCACACCTTTATCCTTCCAATCGTGAATCAACACATCTGCGCGATCCGCCGGATCTATAATAAGCGCTTCCTTCGTCTCTGTATCAACTACCGTATAACAATTCGTCGCACAGATACCAAGCACTTTCTTTGTAATCTCAATCTTTCCCATATATCTCCTTTCAAGGTAACGATTGCGGTAACCCGTAATTTGTGAATATCTGCCATGTTAATCTTTACTGTATAAGATGTATTGAAACTAAGAAGTACTAGATGTTCTGTTACATGTATCGATATCGTACGCAACCGCCGCCAATTCGCCATCCATGGCTCAGTGGCGGCTTGTTTGAACATCGTGTTCAAACATTACTGATATTCTACAGAACATCAAGAACTTCTAGATTTCAAACATATTGTATATTTCATGAATGATTACCGAAATATATGCTTGCACATTTGTAATTTTGTTTGTCAAATGATTAATGATTAAATTACCAACAAAAAAACACCTTGAGATACAATGCCTTAACCTTGTACCTAAGGGTGCTTTCACACGGTTCCACCTTAGTGTTTCACTTCATTTGGCTTTAACGCATGCCTTACGGTGACGCTTCAACAACCGGTTATCCGGTCATCTTCTACGCACAGCTCGGGAATGGTTTTCATACATTTCTTCCATAAACGGCTTCCAGCATCTGTCGTTCTCTCTGGATGGTGCCCATGCACTACTCTTTCCGTCAACGCTTTTTCCTATATACATGGGTATTATACCACAGGATTTTTGTTTGACAACCCGATTTTTGAAATAAATTATGGAAACCTTTTAATAGGGGGTATCATATTTTAATTTCTACGCAAAACATTTCTTCTTCCACCTTCAAATGAAGCTTACCGCCGTGCAGCTTCACGATCTCATGCACAATGGAAAGCCCCAGTCCATGTCCGCCTGTCCGCTTGCGGTTTTCCTCCTTGACATAAGGGGTCAAAAGCTTTCTTGCCGCCTCTGTCGTAAGCGTTCCCGTGTAAGTATTCCGGATCTGGTATGTACCATTTCCAATATTGATTTCAATCTGTCCGTCTTCTTCTCCGTGCAGAATCGCATTTTGCAGCAGATTGTCTACCATCTGCCGGAGCATCGCCTCATTTCCGCGCATCTGCCCCTCGCCTGTCACGGAAATATGCTGTCCCTGTGCCTCCGCAAGCTCCTTATATTTTCCGATCAATGCATCCGTCTGTGCGCGCATATCGACCTCTGTCTTTCTGCCAACCCTGCCTGTCTGGCTGAGCTTCGAGAATCCAAGCGACTGCTCGATCATACGATTCATGTCCGCGATATTTTTAAGCATCTCCTCCGCATAATATTCCCGTTTCTCCGTATGTACATTTTCTTTCAGATTCTCAGCCATACCGGATAATATCATCAGCGGACTTTTCAGATCATGCGCCATTGCATTCGTGAGACTCCGCTGATAATCTTCAAGCTCATACCTTGCCTTAAGCCGCACGTAGGTAAACCGGGCCCATAGGAAACTGATGAGCAGGATTGCAAGGATCAGGCAGATTACGAACTTCTGTACAAAGCCACGATTTGCCTGAAGGAAATCATAGTTATACGCGAACACAACCGTATATTCCGGATTGCTATTATTCAGATTGCTCACTTCTATCACGTTATATTGTGCATATGTCTTTGCGAAGTATCCCCGTTCTGCTGTCACACCTGCACCTTTTAACTGTTTGTCATCCTTGTAATCATCATACACATCATATGCAAACTGCAGAAGCTCTGTAATTTCCGCCGACCGCATTCCAAGAACCGGGTACCAGCGTGTTCCTTCTCTCGTCCAGCTGTCATAGGTTTCCTGTACCGTTTCCATGCCTTCTACATGCTCTGGCTTAAAATCATAGGTTTTCACCACTTTCCCATGCTCTAAACAGGAAACGGTACTAAAATAAAACTGCTGTTTCTCTTCATCTACATATAGATCTCCGAATTCCATTCGTTCTCCATTTTCGATGTCGCCATAGATAAAATAGTCGTTATAATCCTGAAGGAATTCATCCGACAGTTCCTGTGCACATGTATAATAAGACTGGTATAGATTTATCGTATGGTCTTTCTCGTCTCCCACCGGCTCATACCGGTCACAGTACAGATAAAACCGTGGATTGCTGTCAATTATGAGTTCTCCATTTTCATTATAGATTGCCGCTGCCGCTGCAGATACGCCATACGCGCCCATCAATCTGCTCGGAATCATACGGTACATATACGCACCCATCTGATCATCCAGTTCTTTCCCGGGCCTCATTCCCATCGCAGTCAGTTCATCATACCACCTCTCAATATAAGTCTGTATGATTTCCTGACTTTGATCCATCTCAAATTCCGCATTGTCCTCCGTATCCTGCACCACGGTTCTAAAATACCATGCACCACCCATCCCAAGAATCAGAAACACAAGGACAAACCGCTCCAGCCACACCTGCCAGAACTTCTTCCGTTTCAGATACCAGTAATTCTTCCGACTTTGCCGCGCATCTTTTCGCTCTGCACGTTTTTGTCTTCGGACTGCCAGTCTTTTTTTATTTGCTTCAAAATCCGGTAAAATCGTAAACTTCATAAGCATCTCTCCACTTTCTTATCTGCGCCTGTTTTGCCCGAACACACATCAGATAAAATACTAACTATAATTTTTCCGTTTTCACACATTGCTACGCATCCGATATTTTATACCCCCTGCCTACCACCGTCTGAATCCGTTTTCCTTCCTCTCCAAGCGCACTCCGCAGCTTCTTGATCTGGTTATCCACCACACGGTCGACGCCGATGTAATCATATCCCCAGATGTGGTTTAACAGGGCGTCCCGCGACCACACGATATTTTTATGCTCCATCAGGAATCGCAGGATCTCATACTGCTTGTTCTGTAGCTGTACTTCCCGTTCCTTCACAAATACCTGACAGCTCTGCTTGTCCATCCGGATCGCGCCACAGGTAATCGTCTCTTTCTGGTTCTCCTGCTTTGTTCGCCGCAGGATGGCAAGTATCTTCGCATACAGTGTCGCCAGCGAAAATGGTTTCACGATATAATCGTCGCAGCCAAGTCCGTAGCCCCAGAGTATATCCTCCTCGCTTCCTTTCGCAGTCAGGAATACGATTGGAACCATATCTTTTTTCCGTATCGTCCGGCAAAGTGTGAATCCATCGATATCCGGAAGCATCACATCAAGCAGGATCAGGTCAAATGTCTGGCGTTCGAGTGCGCCCTCGCAGGCTCTTCCGTCCTCAGCAAGCGTCAGCCGCATCGTGTCTTTTCCTTTCTCGTCCATGTAATCTGCGATGACTTCCCGGATGGATTTGTCGTCCTCCACCAACAGAATCTGGTACATACTGTTCTCCCCTTTACTTCATTATGAAACTGGTTAGTATTCTATATATAGTTCCAGATTGATTCATACGATATACAATGTATTGAAGCTAAGAAGTTCTATATGTTCTGATCTACATTTTGTAATATACGCCACCGCCGCACGGGAATCGCCCACTCGCTTTGCTCGTTGGCAGG
>ERZ826146.2463-NODE-2463-length-13849-cov-2.603958_pt1 | contig 13849 bp, 8 predicted proteins | sample MGYA00519857_ERZ826146 | MGnify/ENA primary metagenome ERZ826146 (study PRJEB31778, sample SAMEA3449222) | human gut metagenome | biome: human gut; feature: human-associated habitat; material: faeces | place: United Kingdom | collected 2010/2012 ...
CAAGGCTATGGAAGGTTGCCCGGTAACCGTGCGTCTGCTCGACCCTCCTTTGCACGAATTCGTTCCCCACGATTTGAAGGGGCAGCAGGAAATGGCGGATACCATGGGCGTAAGCTTGCAGTATATCCAGCAGCGTGTGGAAGCGCTTTGCGAACATAACCCGATGCTGGGCCACCGCGGTTGCCGCTTGGGCAATACGTATCCGGAAATCACGCAGATGCAGACGCGTGCCATCCTCGGCGCTGCTCTGGAACTGAAGAAAGAGGGCGTTGAGACACATCCCGAAATCATGGTTCCGCTGACCGGTATCCTGTACGAGTTCAAGCAGCAGGAAGAGGTTATCCGTGCCGAAGCTGCCAAGTTGTTTGCCGAAGCAGGCGACAGTATCGAGTTCAAGGTAGGTACAATGATTGAAATCCCGCGTGCTGCTCTTACGGCCGACCGCATCGCTTCTTCCGCCGAATTCTTCTCATTCGGTACAAACGACCTGACGCAGATGACCTTCGGATACTCACGCGACGACATCGCTTCCTTCCTGCCTATTTATCTGGAAAAGAAGATTCTGAAAGTAGACCCCTTCCAGGTGCTCGACCAGAATGGAGTAGGGCAGTTGGTACGTATGGCTACCGAAAAGGGCCGTGCCATCCGTCCGGACCTGAAGTGCGGTATCTGCGGCGAACATGGCGGTGAGCCTTCTTCTGTGAAGTTCTGCCACAAGGTGGGGCTGAATTATGTGAGCTGTTCTCCGTTCCGCGTGCCTATTGCAAGACTTGCGGCGGCACAGGCGGCAATCGAGGAATAAAGTTTGAATGCTGATAATTAGTGAAATACGAGGCAATGACTTGGAAATCAGGTTTTTGCCTCGGTTCTTTTTTCTACATGCTCTGCTCATTCATAAAGCAGTATAAACGGCAGAAAATACCCTATTTGTTGCTTCAATTGATGAGACAGAGGAAGAAGCGGAGAAACGACAGGTTGAAGGTCGTGTAACTGAGGCAAAGGTTTCCTTGAAGTTCATCACAAACGTCCTATATCGACATATGATGAAGAACATGAGATTCCTCAATCAGAACTTGTCGCTTTATGCTCAAATTGCCATTCTATGGTTCACAGAAGAAAAGAGGCAATGGATGTAGACGAACTCAAAAGTATTGTACAGAACAAACGTAATAATTAAATCCTTCAAAGAAGTTTAGACTAAACCAAATATGGATTTGAAAAACTGTATATTTGAAGAGCTGCTGAAGGCTGCACAACCTAAATGCGGTCTATTTGTGATACCATTACCTACTGGTTCTGGTAAGACATATAATTCATGCCTGTTGATGGCAGAAGAATTGAAGAAAGAAGATGCCCGTCGTATCTTCTATGTCACAGATGCCAAGAAACAGTTGGATGCAACAATCGAAGACATAAGGAAGAATTTAACCAGGAGCGGTATCAAGCTTCAGAAGCATGATATTCTTCGTGTTTATTCGCAAGAAGAGCAATGGGAACGAGCGTTTACTGACCCTGCCATCCTTCAGAGGATGGAAGCAAATCCTCTTTTTCAAGGGGATAAGGCTTTTGCTAATTTGAAACGTCTTTATACTTATAATGATGTAACAGAAGGAATTACTGAGGAAATTGCAAAGAATCGTTCGCGTCTTATTGATAAAGTGCGCAAAGAAGCTCTTACTCCAATTCGTCAGAAATATAAGAATGAAACTGACGAGGTTATAGCCTCGCATATCCTTCGAGAATATTCAGTATTGGAGGAACTATACCCAGAATTGTTATTTTATAAGAGTAAGATCGTTGCGTTGACAGCATCCAAGCTGCACACAACAGCTTCACCTAAATTGGTGCGTAAGGGCACACAGCCTTTTTGGAAGCATATCGAGGACTCACTTGTCATTATTGATGAGTCCGACCGCGTAAAGGAAGCTGCAATGAAACGTCTCTTCGATTGTGAATGTGGTAGAAGAAGACGTTTTAATTTCTGGGGCTTGTGCTATTTTATCTGCGAGCACTATGAAGAGGTTCTGGATATGCAAAGGATGCCTGAATGGGTTGAACATAAAGACAATATTCAGGCAATGCTTAAAGCGATAAAAAAGAAGAAGGAATATCTGATTGATGACATAGCTCCTCAGAAGATGCTTAGTGGCTTGGAATTGAATGAGAATGTCAATCGCGGCAATTTCATCTTTTATGATGAAGACCAGACATTTTCAGCAGAGAATTTCGTATTGTCCATCCACAACAAGAAAGAGGAGAATGTCTCATACCTTCAACCAAAACAAATGTTGAAGAGCCAGAATGATAACACCCTATCGTTTGCGGCAAATCGTATCATTCTTTTCCTGAAGATTTTTGTTCAGATAGTAGATAAACATGCGGAAGAGTATGCTCGAATAGAGAATGAACTCCGTAAAAAGAAAAGCTACGAGACTTCTGTAGATCTTGAGAGTGAGCGTGCCTTTGACCATATTATTAAATATATGGGTATAAACGAAGGTAATACAGAATACCGTCAGGCTCTACAAGAGTTGCGTTGTGGAATAAACTTTGAAACTCCTCACTCAAAAGACCAGGAGGTCGAGAGCAGATCTATCTATGATAAAGGTATAAGTTTCATAGAGGTGTACTCTCTTGACAATGACCGTTATTCTTGTTGTTTCGATTATCACGAAATGAGGTGTATGCCTGAGAACGTGTTGCTCGATATGGTCAACCATAACCGAGTAATCATGTGTAGTGCTACGGCTGACAGTCAGAGTCCAGTTCACAACTACGACTTCAACTATATAACCAAACAAGGCGTAAAGGTTGAGAAGATTGACAATGATGCATTGCGAAGAATTGAAGGTTATATAGCCCTCAATTATGCCAATCCTGACGTAAAGTTCTCAATTTATAAAGAGGAAAACACAAATCCAAAAGAAAAGATTGAGGTGTATCTTGGCAAATGTAATCAAGCTGTCAAAGATTGTCTTGACTTCGTTTCTACCGACAAGAACACCTTTGATAAGAACAATTCTGCCAGAATGGTGAATATGCTGAGCCACTATATGGATTTTATTGAAAATCCTGACGCGAAGGCATGGCTCTATTTTCAGCCATTCTCATATACGGGTAAGAGTAGTATCGGTATAAAGAAGGCACTGAACATTCTTCAACAAGCAAGAATAACCAAGTGTGGAGAAAAATTCGATAATGATTCAATGGATGAACATGCCATTGATGATGGGAACACACGCAGATATTCAGATATATATCCTAAACTGAATGTGTGCTTCCTTAGTGGAGAGCATTTCAAGAGAGACTTGGAGGAAGTAGAGAAGTTGTTGAAGGAAGATCCTAAACTTAAGATGTTCTGCTTCGTATGTTACCAGTCAGGTGCAGTGGGCGTAAATTATCTGTTTGAAACGGATAGCAAATACAGAAAAAAACATTGTCTGGAAGCTCCAAATACCAAAGATCGTAAAGATACACGATGCAATTTCGATGGTATCATTATGGATAAGCCCACAAACTTTATCCCTCTGATTGAAGTAGATGACTATCTAAAGGCTTGTATATCATTGAGTATATTGGGCACAGACAACCAATTAGAACTCAAAGAAAAATCTGATTTCCAACGTGCATTGCTTCGACGCAGACACCACCGTGTTGTTGATGAACTGAGCGAAATCATGAAAGGTCGAGAGATTCAAATCAAAGCTGCATTGAAAGAAACTCCTGCTTTTGATGCTTTTTGCCTACGATGGGCTGTACAAGCTTTGGGGCGTATAACTCGCTCAACCATCTACAATAAGTCTGTTCATATTGCTATTGGTGAGGATATGGCTTACTCTATGGTAACGGCAAAGAAACCAGAGATACAGACAGACCTGCTCAAACATGTTTTGAAAGCTATCAATGAAAATCAAAATATCATTGACCGCTTTGAGGGCAAAGAGGAGGAATCGGATATTACGTTCAACAATGATGAGCATCGTAGAGATAGATACATCAGTGAGTTGGTCGGTATAAGTTTCAAGGGTACAGATAAGTATGCCTGTCAGATACGTGAAAGATTACATTCGATACGTGAGTATGTAATGAAATATCCTGAGTTTGACGATAGAAACGATATTGACCCGTCAATGCGAATGTTCTATATCCAGTCTGTTGAAGCACAAGCAAAAAATCGAAGTTATTCAGATGCAAGTGTACATCTGGATGCAATCATGAAGCAAGGGTTCATCAGACAATACTTTGAGACTAATGGATATTGTACGTCTTGGAAAGGTAAATCATGGGTTATTTCGCCACAAGTTATTCAACAGGTATATACAGGTTACTTTGGAGAGCAAGTGTTCAAGGCAATTCTTGAAAATGCAGCATGTAATGTAGGATCACTTCCTGAAAAAATCTGGGAGCGTGCTGACTGGGTAGTCAATGATAAGTTATATGTGGATGTGAAATTTATGTCTGATAGTGACTTTAATCAGCATGTCAACGCCCAGTCTTGGGAGCAAAAAATTCGAGAATGTGGTGGTAGCTATATTGTAGTCAATGTTCCTCGATATGCTGGCAACTATTCATTTACTCATACCATACAACTTGAAGGTGGTGCGAACCTGCCAATCATCAATGGTCTGATTGACGTTGAGACAGGTGCTATCCTTGACAAAAACGTTCAGGCAGTCCTCGAAAAGTTAAACATCGTGTAAACAACTATGGAAAAGATAAGAACCAATCATATAAAAGTCCATTTCCTCTGGGATGAGTTCCTGAAGGATTTCGACTTGTACAAGATAGAATACTCCAATGCCTATGACTTTGGCAACAACTTAGGTATTTATTGTAAATTGGAAGGATTGTGCCCTAATAGTGCTGTCTGTGCGTTCAATAAGATGGTCAAAGAAGGAAATGCAGATGCCCCAACCAAACATCGCATATTCCTTTTTGCATCGGCAAAGAAGGAAAGTATCACTACAGCCATGCTTCAAGAACGGCTTGAAAAGGTTAATGTTAAGATAAAGCAAATCAGTTATACCCCGGACTATAGGGAAGGAATTTATCCACACAACATGCTTAACCTGATGCTATCCATGATGCCAAATAGAGACAAAACTCTAAGTTACGCACATGGTAAGCTCATCTGTGGTACTTGTAGTAGCCTGTATAATAAAGGTAAAAAGCAAGGTGAAGAACTTGGTTTACAGTTGGAGTTTGCCTATGGTGGTTTGCTTGAAGCCCATACCAGTACCTTTGCTGAGGCTGATAAAGTTGAAAATTCCAAGAAGAAGGATTCTTTAGTTTACCATCTGGAATTTGGTGATGAACGCATATACTTCTCGTCACAAAAGAAGAAAGGAACCAAAGAGTATTATAATCATCCTTCCATATTCAGAAAGAACAATAAAAATCGTATTCCGTTCTTGGATTTCAGTGATATTGACCATTTGGAGGAATCACAGGCTTATATTATTTCTTCTGTACTGAATGATTTTTTGACTACATACTCTAAATACATTTCGGTATATCCTGTTGTTTATAATGATCCTCAATTATTACAGTCGCAAGAAGCTGAGTTTAAGAATGAAGATGAATTGGTTCGTAATATGCTTTCTTCTTCCTGGATAGACATTTCATGTCATACCAAAGAAGAGGGCGTAGAGGAACGTCGTGCTTTGATAGAGGACAAGTCGAAAGTTTACATCAACAAGTTGTTTAAGACTGGCTTTGAAGGTACTTTCGTCAAGACCAAGGGTAAGAATAGAATCTGTATTCGTATCGTTGGAGATAAGGATCAAGAGGCTGAATTGTCAACTGCAAAACGAAAGTCAAAAGATAGACATCGCCTTCAGGAGAAGTTGGATCTAATGGAGAAGCTGATTCCTGTTCAAGATTCAATGATAGGTTCAGAGATAAATGATGCGACAATCAAAAATATCTTTCGCCAAATTCTGATTAAGAAAAGCTGTCTGCAATCGACTTTGCCGCAAGCTATGATTGAGCGTTTTAAGGGATGCGTTATAACCTATGCAGAAAGTAAGGTTAAAAGCAAGGACTACTACTTTGTTCAAATGACTATTGATAATGATGGTCAGCTTTCTTATAGAGATATTGAGAAAAAAATACCACAGGATGGTGTTATCTCTGTACTGGACGCAAATTTCGAGATGCGCGAATATCAAATACCTGACTTTAAAAAGGGATATAACAAGGATATTATCTATTGTATCGAGAAGGATGGGGTCAAGTATAATATTTATGATACCGAAGAGTATATCTTCCCGGAATTAGATGAGATGACTCGTGCCTTGAAAGAATTAAAGGACACTATTGTGCCAGCCGAAGCATACCAACTGTTGATGGACAATGTGCAGTCAGTAGATGCAAAGACATTTTGCCAGCAACGTATGCGTGAAAACAAGGATGGTGTTCTACACAATCAGTTCTATAAGGATATTAAGATTATTGGAAAAGAAGACGGAGTTACAAGGGATCTCATGCGCTTGATAACTAAAGAGTACCACATCAAGCAAGGTCAGGACTTCCGAACAGCTTCTCGCCGAGAGGAAACTCTGGGTGCTTGTGTCAATGTTCATTATTGGAAGTATTCACCCAATACATGGATGTATTGTGCAGGTCCAAATCCAAGTGGCAATTTTAGCTCTATTGACAATAAGGTTCATGTTCGAGAATTGGTTTGCGATAAGACTCCTGATGAAGCATTTGTTAATGAGTTGATTTGTTCATTGGGCGATGGTTGGAATAAGATAAATGAGTTCTCTGTTCACCCTTCAATTTTCAAGTTCCTGAAAGAAAGGTTGGAAATGTATAAGGTGAAGGAACAACTCGATGAAATATCCTCAAAGGATTAAGGTAATGAATACATATTTGGTAGAATTGATAAGTGACCTGGATGAACAAGTCTCAATATATGTAGATGCTTATGATGAATCCGAGGCTGAAGCTATAGGTGTCACCATGCTTGAAAATGGTGAGCTCGACTGTGCCGGGCAGATTTGTGCAGCAGCAACAGCTGTATTGGTGTAAACAATAATCCATTAAGAAGATCATGCTATCAATCGTGACAGATACATTCGACTATAACGACATAATCAGGGTTCTTGACCTTGATGAACGGTTCGTCTATCATCAGATGAATGACCTTCAGCCAAAATACTGGCGAATCTTACAGAAGACAAAACCACAACTGCCCATTCCTCTTCGGAATACTCGGTATGAAGGCATTCATCTGAGCAGTAGTAGGCAGCACCCATATCGACGCAATAGCCTTCGCGCATCAGTTTGCCACAGATAGAGCACCTTCTGCAAGTCCTGTCAGTGTCCCACCAGAAATCAGTGAAAGACTCTGCAATAACGTCCTCGCCTGTGTTCTCATCCCACTTGTCGAGATAGAAGGTTGCAAACTTGTTCAGCTTATCTTCTGTGTAGAGCTCCTTGTCTGTACCGCTAACAGCTTCGGTCAGTCGGCTCAGGATTGATTGGATTGTTGTCATGTGCTTTGTTTTTTTATTTCCCAACGGTGTGGAGATTTCTTCATGAACCGTAGGTATGTCCTTGCATTGTCGCAAGAAGAATCATGTACCTTTGCAACATAATTTTATCAAGATCAAGAAGTAGATTTTGCTTCCAAAACTTTCCTATCAGTCAAAAGAAAGCTTAAATCGTCGCAAAAATTGCGTTATTTTATCTCTTCTTTAGTTATTCGACAAAAAATGCTTAATTTTGTCGCAGAATTTGCGACGTTAATCGCAGAATAATGTAGCATTAAAAGTTTTCATTATGTATATACACGAAAGAGATAATTGGACAGACTTCCGTTGGGACGCTTCGCAGGTGTTGCTCCTTCAGGAGTTGGTTTGCCGCAAGCAAGGGTTACTCTTTGGAAGGTTAAGTTCGTTGGGGCTTGATAGCAAGCTAAGAGCTATGGCAGAGAACTTGACCTATGACGTAGTTTATTCGTCAGAAATTGAGGGCATTCGTTTGAATGTAGATGATGTACGTTCTTCAATCGCCAGACGACTGGGGATAGAGAACGTAAAGTATACAGCTCCTTCGCATTATATAGATTCGGTTGTAAACGTAATGCTCGAAGCGGTTCAGAACTACGACCAGCCTTTGAGCAAGGAAAAACTATGTGCTTGGCAAGCAGCGTTCTTTCCGTCTGGTTTCAGCGAAGGCAGTCAGATTGAGGTCGGCAAGTACCGCAGTAACGAGGAGCATATTATCAGTGGTATGTTTGGACGTGAGAAGATTCACTACATCGCCCCTTCACCAGACCGAGTAGAAGGCGAGATGGAACGTTTCCTTGCATGGTTTGACAGTGAAGAGCCGGTCAGCAGCGTCATTCGCTCTGCCGTAGCCCACTTTTGGTTTGTCAGCATCCACCCATTTGAAGATGGCAACGGAAGATTGGCTCGCATACTTTCTGATATGCAGCTGGCTCGTGGAGAGAAGAGCGACTATCGTTTCTATAATATCTCATCACAGATCAATAAAGACAAGAATCACTATTACGATATTCTGGAAAAAATGCAGCATGGTGATGGTGATCTAACAGAATGGTTGGTATGGTATCTTCAAAAGCTCATCGATGCACTTGATGAAGCTGAAGCTATTGTAACTTCTATACTGAACAAGAGTTTCTTCTGGCAGAAGGCTTCGTCAATTCCTATGACAGAGCGTCAAACAGAGATGCTGAATCTATTCCTCGATGGCTATGAGTCGAAGATAACTTCAAAGACATGGGCATCGTTGGCAAAATGCTCGAAGGACACAGCCATTCGTGATATTCAAGACTTGGTCGAAAAGAACATTCTGGTTATAGACATACCTGGAGCAAAGCGTCCAAGCTATTCCATCGTCTATGATGCCGAAGATCTGACTCAGTTCTTTGCCGATGTGACCATCACGGAAGAAAAAGGCATTCCATACCTTTGTGCTTTGTTCAAAGGAAAGAAGCAGGTTCGTGAAAGATTGCTCAAACTTGATGCAGAACGTTACCTGAAAGATGATCTGCCACTATCAAACCTGCTTGGCAAGTATTGTTCGTATCTAATGGCAGGAAAATAACGTTTCGAGAAAAGATATTGAACTCACACATAAAGAAGGGGAGGAGCAAGATAAACTTGCTTCTTCTTTTTTTTCGGTTAAAAGAGAAAGTTGGGTAGAAACTCCTGTGTAAACTTGTATGGCAAGATCGGTTTAAGGTTTACGTTAGCTTGATACCCCAAAAAAAGGTTAGTATCTTAGCATAAAAGATTGTCTGATTAAATGCCCACGTGCAGAACGCGCATAACGTGTGAACACCTGCATATCGGATGTTGACCAGCCCTTAACGATTTTATTTGATAATCAGCACGTTAAACTTTGCATTCACCGCGGCGCAGGCTGCAATCGAGGAATAGCGCGATATAGCTGGTGCTCAATAAAATAGGTGGTATGCTTTTCATTTACAAAGGCTTACCGCCTATTGTATTTTTAAAAGGTACGTTCATTCCGCACGGAAAATGAGCGTAATAAACGCAAATGTTTAGAGAATGTTGCTGTGTTTTTCGTTGGGTGTTTAGAGCCGTAATTGATGATATGACAGAAAGTTAAGACTTTGGAAAAAGAAAACGCATCTGCCGCTTTTTACAGCTTGCAGATGCGTTTCAACAGGGGTTTATGAGGGGTTGCTTATTTCATCCGTTTACCCACCGCTTCCCAGTCTACTATGCTCCAGAGGGCATTGACGTGGTCGGCACGTTTGTTCTGATAATCCAGGTAGTAGGCATGCTCCCAAACGTCGAAGCCCAGCAGCGGGGTCAGTCCTGCGCGTACGGGATTGCTTCCGTTCGCTTCTTTGGTGATGTGCAGCTTGCCGTTCTTATCAACAGACAGCCATGCCCAGCCCGAACCGAACAGTCCGACTGCTGCCGCGTTGAATTCCTTCTTGAAATTCTCGAAACTGCCGAAGTCGCGTTTGATGGCTTCCGCCAGTTTCCCGGTAGGTTCGCTTTGCGACGGTTTCGGTGCGAATTGCAGGAAGTACAACGTATGGTTCAGTACCTGTCCGGCATTGTTGAATACGGCGCCGTCGGGTGCGGTGGCTACGATAGTAACCAGGTCTTTGTTTTCATACTCCGTGCCCGGAACAAGGTTGTTCAGGTTGTTTACGTACGTTTGCAGGTGTTTACCGTAATGGTAATCTATTGTTTGCTGACTGATTACAGGTTCCAGCGCGTTGTGTGCGTAAGGAAGTTTAGGCATTTCATGTGTCATAATCATTATTGTTAAAGATATTAATAACGTATTCATAAGTTCAATGTATTTAGTTTTGAAACTTTACTATACTAACGCGATAACCTATGGAATTGTTCGCAGGTGTCCGAACCTTTCACTATCTTTTGATAAGATAGAATGCGGCCCGGCATAGTCAAGTTTGAAAACTGCGTTTTCACTTGCCTTTGCTCTCGCCTTTCACTATCTTTGCACCCGAACTTTACCCGTTAGATTATTAGGAATATGTCCGATTACATACAAGAACTGAATGAGGGACAGCGTGCTGCGGTGCTCTACAACGACGGTCCGTCACTGGTGATAGCCGGTGCCGGTTCGGGAAAAACCCGTGTGCTGACCTACAAAATAGCTTATCTGCTGGAGAACGGTTACCGCCCCTGGGATATTCTTGCGCTTACCTTTACCAATAAGGCGGCCCGTGAAATGAAAGAACGTATCGCCCGGCAGGTGGGTGCGGAACGTGCCCGTCACCTTTGGATGGGGACATTCCACTCCATATTCCTGCGCATCCTGCATGCGGAAGCCGCGCAGATCGGATTTACCCCGAAATTCACCGTCTATGATACGGCAGACAGCAAAAGCCTGTTGCGCTCAATCATCAAGGAGATGGGATTGGACGAGAAAGTGTATAAACCGGGTACGGTGCAGGCACGTATCTCCAATGCCAAGAACCACCTCGTGTCTCCTGCGGGCTATGCCAACAACAAAGAAGCCTACGAAAGCGATAGTGCGGCCAAGATGCCTGCCATACGCGATATTTACCGCCGCTACTGGGAGCGTTGCCGGCAGGCGGATGCCATGGATTTCGACGATTTGCTGTTCTATACCTTTCTGCTTTTCCGCGACCGTCCGGAGGTGCTTGCACGCTACCGGTCGCAGTTCCGCTATATCCTGGTGGACGAGTACCAGGACACCAACTTTGCCCAGCACAGCATTGTGCTTCAGTTGGCAAAAGAGCATCAGCACGTCTGTGTGGTGGGCGATGACGCGCAAAGCATCTACTCCTTCCGGGGAGCCGACATCGACAATATCCTGTATTTCACAAAGGTATATCCGGGTACGAAGGTCTTTAAGCTGGAACAGAACTACCGCTCCACCCAAACCATCGTTTCTGCCGCCAACAGCCTGATAGAGAAGAACCAACGGCAAATTCGCAAGGAGGTCTTTTCGGAGAAGGATAAGGGAGAGCCCATCGGAGTGTATCAGGCATACAGCGATGTGGAGGAGGGCGATATTGTAATCAACAAGATAGCCGAACTGCGCCGGCAGGAGAATTACGCCTATTCCGATTTTGCCATACACTATCGCACCAACGCGCAGAGCCGTGTCTTTGAGGAAGCCATGCGCAAGCGCAGCATGCCGTATCGCATTTACGGCGGGCTGTCTTTCTATCAGCGCAAGGAAATAAAAGATGTAATCGCCTACTTCCGCCTCACGGTCAATCCGAATGATGAAGAAGCCTTCAAGCGTATCATCAACTACCCGGCACGCGGGATAGGCGACACTACCGTAAATAAAATCACGGCTGCCGCCACCAGCCACAATGTAAGCCTGTGGACCGTGCTCTGCGAACCGCTGACCTACGGGGGGAACATCAATAAAGGAACGGCGGGCAAGTTGCAGGATTTTCGCTGTTTGATAGCCGGATTTATCGAGAGCGTTGCCGAAAAGAACGCCTACGAGCTTGGTACGGAGATAATCCGTCAGTCGGGTATTATCGCTGATGTCTGCCAGGACAACTCGCCCGAGAACCTCAGCCGCAAGGAGAATATCGAAGAGCTTGCAAACGGTATGAGCGACTTCTGTGCACAACGGCTGGAGGAGGGGAATGCCAATACCACGCTGAGTGATTTCCTTTCGGAAGTGTCCCTGCTTACCGACCAGGATTCGGACAAGGACGGAGACGATGAAAAGATAACGTTGATGACCGTGCACTCCGCCAAGGGGCTGGAGTTTAAAAATGTCTTTGTGGTGGGCATGGAAGAAAACCTGTTTCCGAGCGGTATGGCGGGCGACTCTCCCAGGGCGTTGGAAGTGGAGCGCCGTTTGTTCTACGTAGCCATCACCCGTGCGGAAGACCATTGTTTCCTTACTTATGCCAAAAGCCGTTACCGTTACGGGAAGATGGAGTTTGGAAATCCCAGCCGCTTTTTGAAAGATATAGATGTGCGCTTCCTTAAGCTGCCGCAAGATGCCGGATTGGTGCGCAAGGTAGATGAGCATGCCGCATCTTTCCGCAGGGAGAACAGGGAGAACTTCGTTTCCGCCATGTATGGAAAACGTGATGGAGGAGCTCGTCCCCGGCAGGAAATCATTGCCCCGACCGTTCCCCGCAACTTAAAGCGGGTGACGCCTTCCATGGGAACAGCTTCTGCCGCTTCCCATTCGTCGGCAGGCGGGAACGCTGTGCTGCCGGGGCAGTTTATCGAACACGAACGTTTCGGCCTGGGCGAAGTGCTGAAAGTGGAAGGTGAGGGCGATAACGCAAAAGCCACCATCCACTTTAAAAATGCGGGCGACAAGCAACTTCTTCTGCGTTTTGCGCGTTTCAAAGTGATAGGATAGATCCGGTTTTTACTATAAAAGTTTATATAACAAGAAAAATGACAGACAAAGATTTCGACCTTTTCCCTTCTCCCTGTTATATCATGGAGGAAGAACTGTTGAGGAAGAACCTCACATTGATAAAGAGCGTTGCCGACCGGGCTGGTGTAGAGATTATCCTTGCTTTCAAGTCCTTTGCCATGTGGCGCTCGTTTCCCATATTCCGTGAGTATGTGGAGCATTCTACGGCAAGCTCCGTATACGAGGCACGCCTGGCGTTGGAGGAATTCGGCAGCAAGGCGCATACATACTCTCCGGCATATACGAAAGCCGACTTTCCGGAAATCATGCGATGCAGCAGTCATCACATTCAATTCGCTGGCTCAGTTCCGGCGTTTTTATCCCATGATTCAGGCAGCCGGGCAGGATATATCCTGCGGCATACGCGTCAATCCGGAGTATTCGGAAGTGGAAACGGAACTGTATAACCCTTGTGCTCCCGGCACCCGTTTCGGTGTAATGGCCGAACAGCTTCCCGATGTGCTGCCGCAAGGCATCGACGGGGCTCACTGCCCCTGCCATTGCGAGTCGTCCTCGTACGAGCTGGAACGTACGCTGGAGCATCTGGAGGCGAAGTTCTCCCGCTGGTTTCCGCAAATAAAGTGGTTGAATCTGGGTGGCGGGCATTTGATGACCCGTAAGGACTACGATGTGGAGCATCTGATTCGCCTGCTCCGCGGATTGAAAGAGCGTTATCCCCATTTGCGCATTATTCTGGAGCCCGGTTCGGCATTTACCTGGCAGACGGGAGTGCTGGCTTCCGAAGTTGTGGATATTGTAGAAAACCGCGGCATCCGTACCGCAATCCTGAATGTCAGCTTCACCTGTCACATGCCCGATTGCCTGGAAATGCCCTACCAGCCTGCCGTCCGGGGCGCCGAAATGGGTGACGGCGGTGCGTACGTCTACCGGTTGGGCGGCAACTCCTGCCTGAGCGGCGATTATATGGGGTTGTGGA
>ERZ826146.2469-NODE-2469-length-13826-cov-2.766901_pt1 | contig 13826 bp, 18 predicted proteins | sample MGYA00519857_ERZ826146 | MGnify/ENA primary metagenome ERZ826146 (study PRJEB31778, sample SAMEA3449222) | human gut metagenome | biome: human gut; feature: human-associated habitat; material: faeces | place: United Kingdom | collected 2010/2012 ...
GAAAATTACCACATCGGCCGTCAATGTTTCCGGAAACGTGAAAGTCGAAGGAAATATTCAGATTCAGGGCAATGTGGATATTTCCGGAACTTTGACGCTCGGCGGAATCACGATGAATATGCACACTCATGTGGGCGTACATGGACCGACAGGAGGACCGGTGTAATGGCAAAAGACCTTGCGCTCGCGGCAAACGGCGACCTGTTTATCGACGATACGGGCGATTTTGAAATCATAGATGCCGTCAGGCAGGGCATCCAAATTCGCCTGCGATGGATCAAGGGCGAATGGGTATTCAATACGGCCATGGGTACACCTTACTTTGAAACAATTCTCGTCAAAACTCCGAATAGAGCGCTGATTGAAAAAGCCCTTCGAAACCAGATTATCGCTGTGGACGGAGTTACAGAGGTCGGGAGCATAAGCTTGGTAAAGGATGCCAAGAGCCGGACGCTACGGGCCTCTTTTACGGCAACCACTACAGAAGGGAAAATACAAAGCGAGGTGGAGTTATCTCATGTCGGATTATGGAGTGACTGATAAAGGTTTTCAGATGCGCCGTCTGGATGAAATCTACAGCGATATTTGTAAAAGATTCAAGGATGAAATTGGAATCGACCCATCGGAGAATCCACAGAGCATAATAAATGTCCTGTTTACGATTTTCGCTGATGCTCCTGCGGAACTCTGGGAGGCTTTTGCTGCTTCGTGTCAGCAGCTTTTTCCCAATACGGCGCAGGGAGTCGCTTTGGATAATGTGATGCAGGTGGGCGGCGTAAACCGGATAGGTCAGGCAAAGACCAAATATTTCATTTCCTGCACAGGCCAGGAAGGTACTGTAATTCCTGTTGGCGCAATGATTCAGTCGAACAATCGCCCTCTGAGAACATTTCAGGCCGTCAGCGTATCTACGATTTCCAGCTCCAACTGGAGAAAACTTTCCATCCGACCCATCGAGAGCATTTCCGGCGAAATTACATTTGAGTTTGGAGTTTCTCGCAATGCGACCGGCGGAGAAGTGGGGACACACGAGGGAAGCTCCAGCATCACCAAGAAAATGACTGTCACATCGTATAGCGATGCCTACTCGCAGATGCTTGCGGCATTGCAGGGCTTTGATGCCCTGAGTAAATTCGGAATCTCAGTTTCGGATGAGCTTGATATGCAAGGGAATCATTCGATTGTCCTGAGAACAGCGGGCGCATCTGACAGCTTTTCTGCCTCACTCTGCAAGTATATCACGGTGTCTGAGGTGACGAGCAACATCCAATTTGAGAGCACCGAATACGGAAGTTTTGTTCTGGCGGATGGCGTTATTACTCAAATTGTCACGATGGTTGACGGCTGGACATCCTGTACGAATGAAATTGCTCCGATAAAAGGGCGGCTCACGCAGACGGATGCCGAAGCGAGAACAAGCTATACGAACCGTGTTGCAAGTCGCGGCACGGGTACTGTTGCGAGCATTGTTTCTCTCTTGTACAGCGATGTGGATGGAGTGACGTTTGCCGCCGGGTACGAGAATTACAACGACACAACAGATTCGGACGGCAGACCGCCGCATAGCATTGAAATAGTGGTGCAGGGCGGCAGTGATGATGATGTGGCAGACATCATCTGGAAAAACAAAGCCGGCGGAATCCGTGCGTACGGTGACCATTATGCCTATGCTACGGACATCAACGGAGACCGCCAGTATGTGGAGTTTACGCGGGTGAATGATGTTTATCTGCTTCTGTCCGTTACGGTGACAAGCTCTGGCGGGCTGGATGATGACTATACGGCTCGAATCAAATCTCTTTTGCTGGATGAGAATCTTCAGGCTGGCACTACAATTCGTCTACAGAAATTCATTCGGCCCATTTTGGGAACTGTGGCAGGTGTTGACTATATTGAGATTCGTGGTCTGTTGAGCGAGAAGCCAGACATTGAGGGAGTGGCAGATAGCTCAATGAAAACTGGCACTGTGCCTATCAAAATCAACCAGCAACCGATTATCAGCATAGATGGAATCCGGGTGGTGAAAACGTGATTGATACTTATAAGAAAATGCGCAGCAAACTCCCGATGCAATTTCAGCTGGAAGCGTATGAGGAAAGCAAGGTGGACGATTATATCTGCGATACCATCGAAGATTTGACTGATCTGCCCTCTGACTGCGAGATGGGCAGCGTAGCGAGAATCATTCACCCGCCCGCAATCTATCGCAAAAATTCGGCCGGAAAATGGATTCTTCAATTTTCTAGCAAAGAGGTGATTTGATGGGATACGAAGTATTGCAGGAAACTCCCCTCAGTGTAGAAAAAATGTCGAATATCGACGGAATCATCTGGTCGCTCTCTCCGGAATATGAGAATGCGTTGCTGTTCCTGAGCAGTCTGGAAAAGCTAAATGACTTTGATGCCTGCACCGGTATCTGGCTGGACAGACTGGGACAGCTTGTGTGTATGTCCCGCCAGCAAGCAGGAGCAATGATTGGAAGCCGAGAGCTTGCAGACGATGATGATATTTATCGGATATGCTTGAAGTATAAGGCGTTTGTCAATTCCTGTCGGTGTACGCCTGATGAAATCATCGAAGCGACAAAGATTATTTTCGGGGCAACGCAGGTCGTTTATAGTGAACGCCGGGATGTTCCGGCTACGATTTTCTTATCGGTTTCGGCACCTTTTTCCGATATGGTGCTGTCTATTTTGGGCACCCATGACATTATCGTACGCCCGGCGGGTGTCAAAGTCCGAGTGAATTACTCGACAGAAGATGCGGAAACGTTTGGCTTTGCAGACCTGAATCCGCGAGTTGCGGGCTTTGGCGAGGGCCGGTTTGCGCAGTCTATCAGTTGACAGGAGGGAAATTTTATGGCGAAAGTACTTGCAGAGTATGCTTCGGTGGCTTTTTCCGCAGACGGCGTTAAACAGGACATCTCCTTGGATGAGTGGAAAGGCGGTTGGGCTGCGATTGTTGGCGGCGTGAATGGCAAGCCGACAAGTCAGCAGTTCAACATGGTCACTTATATCCTGAGTGCGTTGCTCAATCAGGTCGTTTCGGACCTGAATACGGTAAAGCGCACCGCAAATGATGCACTGTCAAAAGAGGACTTTACAGCAGCCAAAATTATAGCAGCCCTTGCATCAGCTGGCTTGATGGAAGGATGCAATGTGGAGATGCTCAACGGAAAGCGTTCGACCGAATTCGCAGCATCGAAGCACGAGCACTCGACCTCCGATATTACGAGCGGAACCATGACGATTGAACGAGGCGGAACCGGAGCCGAAACATCGGCGGATGCCTGTAAGAATTTGGGCGCTATGCGCAACGCAGGTGGCACCTTCACAGGTACGGTATACTTTGCCAATGGCACCTCGCACTATGTTTCGTCTACCGGTGATGCTCATTTTAAGTCGCTCGGCATCGAAGAAGACATTTCAGCACGCCGTGTTTACAATGCGGTGTGGAGCGACTACGCCGAGTACATGCCTCGCGGTGAGAGCACGCAGCCCGGCGACATAATCGCCCTTGATCTTAATAGTCAGTCTGAAAGGTACATAAAAGCCACCAACACTTCGCGCCGTGTGGTGGGGGTACACTCTGACGAATACGCCTGTCTCATTGGTGGTGAGACTCCTGATAAAGGAAAAGGGTACGAGGAAACGAACAGAGAAAAATACATCCCCATTGCGTTGGCCGGACGTGTCATGACAAGGGTTGTCGGGCCGGTACATACTGGGGATATTATTTTGCCCAGCGAGAAACCCGGTGTGGGCCGCGCGGCTCTGGCTTGCGAGTCTCCTGCGCCTGAGATAGTTGTGGGTTATGCGGTTGAAGGAGATGACCGCACAGATGTGCGGCGGATTCGTGTCAGGGTAAAGGGGTGAGATTATGGCCGACAGGGGCGATTTGATTACGACGGAGGATTTCACTGACCTAAAAAAGATGGTGGACAGCGAAATTTCCAGGCGATCCGCTGACGGTAGTATTGGCAGTATGTCTGCCTATGGCGGTGCTGAGTATCAATACTCTACAGCTCCATCTCGAGACATAGAAATTGGCCGGGAATACATTCGGAAGATTACGGAGCCGCTGGATGCCATTGATGGTGTAGAAACGACGCCGAGAAAAGGAACGATAATCCTTGCGGAAACGATGAGAAATGCGTTGGCCAAGCTCAACGATTTATCTTCTAGGAGCAAAACTGAGTCAAGCACGGGGTGCAGAGCAAGCTGTACTGGTCTGTGTTCTACTGGATGCTATAGCGGTTGCTCCAGTTGTGCAGGAGGCTGCTCTGGTTGCTCCGGCTGCGGAAACTGTGGTAGCGGCTGTAGTGGCTGCTCCGGTTGCGGCTGGTACGTTTTCTGAATGAATGGAGGATAACAAAAATGGACACCCGTGACTTTTATGCAAATCCTACACAGATCTGCATGATTCGCAAGGTACATACGCTGCTTTACGACTTTCTTGTGATGAATCCTTTCTTACCGGAAAATATGCAGGAGTGCTGCGACTTTGAGCCGGAGATGCACAATTTCAATGCATGGCTTGGATATTTGTCCAGCCTGCAAAATCCTTTTCTCAAGGGCGTACCACTTGCTCATTGGCTGGCTTATGTAAAGCAGGTGGTAAAAATGTGCGCGGATGTGTGTGGATATACCCTGACCGAAGCAGAACGAGATTTGTATTCGTATGCCATTGCAATCAAGGTCTATCCAAATGCGGAAAGCTATGTTCATGACACCGAGATACTTTCTGCGGAGAAAATACGGGCGCTGCAGGAACTTGCTGTTAAAAAAGACGAACAAAAATGGGCTGTGTATATTGTAGGAAAAGCAGTCCTTGATGTTCTTGTCTCAGAGAAAAATTTCAGAGCGCATCTTTTTATCGAGCTGATGGAAAAACTAAAACCTTTTGTGGATGAGTTCCCGGCCCTCGAAAAAAAGTTTGACAATTATCGCATCGGGAGGGGAATTGGCGCGTGAACAAAAAGGTTTTTGCTATCACTCCTGAAGTTTCCAATGCAATCGAGCGGCGCTTTTATATCATGAAAAGCTATGAATCGCTGCTTGCGGTTCTCGGCCGGAGCTATGCTGAGACTGCTACTGCAGATTACCGGGCTATGATTGAGGATTACCGGCAGCTTTATCAAAAAGCGTGCATTGATTTCTCTTGTGCCCGGGATGCCCTGTTTAACCGGCTGATCGGGACCATCCCGCTTCGGTACAGCTTTAATTTTGATAGGCTGGAGGTCAAGTGCGAATGGTGACAGGGCATATCAGGAGGGACGAGTACGCGGAGTATGTTCGTCAGCTCTTTTCCTTTGACGGTGAGCCTAATATGCAGACAGCTCGGGCGATTACGTTTCAGGTGACGGACGACTGTACTTTGCGGTGCTCGTATTGCTATGAGCATCACAAGGCGTGCAGGGGAATGAATCTGGAAACCGGAAGGCGAATTGTTGACCAGCTGCTGGATCTGTATGAGAAAGGCGATTCGGATTTCATCAATCCGAACACCAGGGCAGTTGTTCTGGACTTCATCGGTGGGGAGCCTTTATTGGAGGCTGCGTTGATCGAACATATCTGCGACTACTGGTTCTCGGAGTGCTGGCGAAGAAAAATTCCACTGGCACCATTTACGAGAATTAGCTTTGCGACCAATGGGCAACTTTGGTTCGGCCCGGAAGCGCAGCACCTTTTTGAGAAGTATCATGAGATGATGGCTGTTACCGTCAGCATCGATGGGGTGAAGGAGTTGCACGACAAATACCGGTTGGATGCAAGCGGTATTGGCAGCTTCGATAAGGCGTGGGCGGCATTTCAGGACGGCAAAAAGTATGGCTGGCACAACTCCAAAATGACCTTCGTGCCCGGCTCAATCAAGTACATCGCACCCAGCGTGAAGATGATGGTAAATGAGGGGTGTGAGATAATCCACTGTAATTTTGCCTATGAGCCTGTTTATACGGCGGCGGATGCACGGGAAATTTTTGATGCCCTTAAAGAACTGTCCGATTGGCTGATCGATGCCAAAAAGGATGTCTACATTTCCATGCTTGATGAACCCATCGGAACTCCGAAGCCCCAGGAGGAGAACGAGAACTACTGTGGCGGTACCGGTGCCATGCTGAGTTTTTCCCCCGACGGCAAGGCTTACCCCTGCATCCGGTATGCACCTATCTCAGTTGGAGAGGAGCTCGCTGAATCTATGTGTCTCGGTGACTGCTACGCCGGTCTCTATACCACCAAGCGGCAACAGGACACAAAGGCTATGTTGGACGCTATTACACGCGCCAGCCAAAGTTCCCCAAAATGCCTTGACTGCCCGGTGGCTACCGGCTGCGGCTGGTGCAGTGGCTACAACTACGAGCATTGCGGCACTCCAAACTGCCGAACTACTAACATCTGTCTTGCTCACAAAGGCCGGGTTCTGGGGGCGTACTACTACCACAATAAGCGCTATATATCCGTGGGAGATTGCATTCCCAGAGTCATTTATATGCCCTACGATGAAGCAAAAGCAATTATCGGGGAAAAGGCCGCGAGAGAACTTTGGAAGATGCAGGAAAAGGCACTGATAAAATTCGCTGACGCAGATGGAGCCGACTGAAAGGAGGGAGATTTATGTCGATTCTCATTGCAAACAAACTGCTCGAGACGGAGACCGAAGCGTGGTACACGTTCTACGTGGACACCTTAGAGGATATCAAGGATTTGCCCACAAGCAAGTCGATGGGAGCATCTTACAAGGTTAAAAAGCTGGCGAAACCGGCAAGCATCGCATACTGCATTGAAATGGCAGCGCAATATGCCCTTGATGATAACGATGAGTGGCGGCTTCTCTATGCACTTCGCGCGGATGTTGCGGATGCAATCCTGAAAAACGTCGAAGAAATCAAAAGGCTTGTGGCCAACACCAGCGCTTCCGAGCAGGCTGCAGCCCGAAGTGCATCGGCGGCAAACGCCAGTGCTATTGCAGCAAGAAACTCCGAAAAAATATCAACAAACAACGCATCATCTGCGGCGGCGAGCGAACGTGCATCAAGGGGCTATGCTTCGGACGCGAAGGCGTCCGAAGAAAATGCCTTGAGCTACATGAACAAATCTGTAGCTATTGCAAATCAAGTGGCAGGATCTGCTGCATCGATAAATTTTGCATTTGGCCCGGATGCGGATGGGCGCTTTTCTTTTTTTGCTCGCAAGGGTAGTTAGATAATCACAGAATCCGTGATTATCTAACAAAAATCAGCTTTGCAGATGTTGGACTGTTATAATCTGAAAAGCAGAAGAAAGTGACTATGTACATCACGGTATGGCAATACGATACGGTGGCTTTCCGCGGTGCGCAGTGTTGCCGTGATAATATATTTTTTATAAGGGGGAGAGAAAATGGATGACACATGGGAGCTCATCAATCACCCGATGAGCGATGAAACAGGCCAGGCACTCGCAGATCAGATGAAACTCCAGAATGAGATTCTGAAGAGCATTGCATCGGGCGCCTGCAAGGGTGAAAAAGGCGATCCCGGAGAGAAAGGCAAGAAGGGAGACACTGGTGAAATCGGCCCTCAAGGTCCGCAGGGTGAAAAAGGAGAGAAGGGCGACACTGGCGAAACCGGCCCGAAGGGAGAGAAGGGCGACACCGGCAAAACCGGCCCTCAAGGTCCGAAGGGTGAAGACAGTGCGCCGCCGGATGCCAGCTTGACCATCGCTGGAAGATCGGCAGACGCGAAAGTGGTAGGCGATTTGATTTTGCCGAACCTGACTATTACGGTGGATGCCGGAAGCAATCTGACCATTACGGATGGAACCGGCATCATTACGGCTACGGTGGGCGAGGACGGTGTATACCATACGGCGTTACCTCGCACCGGGCGATGGACGGTGAAGGCAGTGCTGAATGAGTACACTGCAGAGGACAGTGCCGAAACTGAACTGGGTGGGGAGTATACCCTCAAACTTTTCTATGTTCGAATTTTTGGCGTATGCTGGAATTATGGGGCCAGCTCTACTGTATGCACAAGACTGGGGCAGGAAAATGACCCGAACGGTTTCGTGAACATTGATATCACAAGCGAACCGGTGGCCGCTGTTGGTGCCGGCTCTGGCAGTAGTCCCTTTGACGATTATGCCCCGTGGGCCGGTATGCAGGAGTACAACATCGTGAGCAACGCCGTTGGCCCGAAGCAGGGCGAGAACGGCTTCAGCAGGAGCAGCAACGGTGATGTAGTCGTCCACATCCCGGATTTTTGGTACAAGATCGTGGACGACGCCAGTGGAAAAAAGCGGTACTACTACATCGCTGACAAGCAGAAGACCGGGTGGGACAAGCACCCCGGTTCTGGCCGATACGTCGGTCGCTACAATACCGGCTCCGGCCATGTTTCGCGCACCGGAATGTCTCCGCTGGTAAGCATCACCAGAGCATCTGCCCGCAGCGGCGCAAAGAGCAAAGGCTCCGGCTGGTACGAGTACGACTACGCAAGCTGGTGCGCCATCGGCCTGCTCTACATCGTAGAGTACGCCGACTGGGACACCCAGAGCAAAATCGGCAAGGGCTATAGCAGCGGCAGCTCGGCAATTTCTTCCGGCGGTACCGATGTCATGACCTATCATACCGGCAGAGCTTACGGCACGGACGGTGCAACTGCCGTCCAGTACAGGCACATCGAAAACCCGTGGGGCAACGTCTTCGACTGGGTGGACGGCGTAAACTTCAACGGCAGCACGGTCTATGTCTGTACCGACCCCGCGAAATACGCCGATGACACCTCCGACGGATACACCAATGCGGGAACCAGAGCTTCTTCCAGCGGATACATCAGCGCTCTTGGAGCATCCACAACTGCACCGTGGGCTATTTACCCCTCGTCTGCCGGAGGAAGCGAGACCACCTACATCCCGGACTACTCGTGGACTTCGAGCGGCTGGCTTGTGCTGTTTGTGGGCGGCGGCTGGGACGGCGGCTCGAATGCGGGCCTGTTCTACTTCAACGGCAACAACAGCTCGTCCAACTCGAACAGCAACATCGGCGCTCGACACCTTTTTCTTCTCCACATTTTGCGCAGGGTCTCCCACACCACATGGTGGAAATTTTCGCAACAGGACGCAGCCTAGTAGACCTCTATGGTTCGGACGGCAGCGAAGCGAAAAAGGAGATGAATCATCCTGTTATGCCGAAAAGAGTAGGCTATTTGTACGATAAGATGCTCAACAAAGACCTCATCCGATTTGTCATCCTCGAATCGGCTCGCCACAAACACCGGCGGCACGAAGTCAGAAAGGTGCTGACACATCTGGAAAAGTATGTTGAGCAGACTTACAAAATTCTTTCAGAGGGAAGCTATGTGCCGACCCGGCCAAAGCTCAAGACGATCTATGACGACAGCAGCCAGAAGCAGCGAGAGCTGAAGATCGTTCCGTTCTGGCCGGACGGCATTGTCCATCGTCTGATCGTCGAAGTCATGAAGCCGGTCCTGATGCGAGGAATGCACCCATACAGCTGCGCGTCCATTCCGGGGCGGGGCGGCGCAAGGATACGCAAGTACCTTGCTCACGCCATGAGCTGCGACCCCAAAGGGACCAGATATGCCTGCGAGATGGACATCCGACACTTTTACCCGAGCGTCCCAATCCGGAGACTCATCCGCACCATTGGCCGCAAAATCAAGGACAAGCGGTTTCTTCGGCTCATCTGGGCCATTCTCAAGAGCTGCGGGCAGGGGCTGGCCATCGGATACTACATCTGTCAATGGCTAGCAAACTTTTATCTGGAAAAACTCGACTGGATGTTAGCTAGGATGCCAGGTGTGAAATATTACACTCGGTACATGGACAACATCACAATGCTCGGGCCAAATAAACGGATGCTGCACAGGGCGCGGGTTGCGGCTGAGAAATTTTTACGAGACGAACTCGGACTTGCGGTGAAAGAGAATTGGCAAGTGTATCGCACGGCCGTTGCCCGAAAAGCGAAAGGTCGCCCCCGGGCGGTGTCTGCGGTCGGATTCCGGTTTTGGCATGGATTTACTACGTTGCGGCGAAGAAATTTTTTGCGGATGCTACGGCAGGCCAGACGGATACAGAAAAAGCAGAAAATGGGTATTCCTGTATCCGTGCAGCAGGCGGCGGGATTTCTTTCTCGTGCAGGGCAGTTGAATCACTGTAACAGTTTCCGAGTAAAGGAAAAGTACATACGAAGCATCAAAATCAAGCGTTTGAAAGAGGTGATACGAAATGAAAGTAAGAGGCAGTGCAAAGCCGGATGGGCTTTGTATGGTAGAACGCCACCCGCAACGGCCTGGAATCGCCATTGTGAGGCTCTTTGCCAACCCGACCGAATACGAGCAGCTTCAGCAGGGAGCGACCGTAACAGGGTGGGAGTACGAAGAATATCTGCTGGAAGCGCCGTATTATGACGGCCTTGTAGCCGATGTGAATGCTGCGTATGAAGGCTGGCTCGCGCAGGCAAAAGCTGCAGAGGATGCAAAGGATCCCATGGCCAAGCTGATGGCCGCACAGGATAGCACAGATACCCTTGTGGTGGATCAAGAATATCGCCTGACTTTGCTGGAGTTGGGGATGACGGCGGAAGCAGAATGATGAGGTAGAACAATGGAACTGTATGAAGTGTGCGCTCGGATGATTGAGCGCGGCAAAACTAAGGGACTACGTAAGAAGCTGGACGTGTTTTATGCCAGTGGCCGGTTGAGCGAGGAAAAGTATAAGAAGCTCTGCCAGATGCTTGGTGAATGAGGCTGCGAGGAGGTGCTGCATAGTTTTGAGCCGAGAACAAAAACTCGAAGCTCTGCTGGCATCGGCGGTTCGTCTGTTAGATGAATGGGAAGATATCTCTGTTGAGACAGGCGAAGAACCGGAAGGATATGGTGAGCAGAGAGCAATCCTGCAAGCCGAGTATGATGCCATAAGACGTTGAGAGAAGCCGTGCTGGTGGTCAGCACGGCTTTTTTGTTTGAAATGGAGGTGGATTTGTTGATTTCTCCTTATAAAGGCACATTCAGGGTATCACAGGCGTATCGCAACCTGCGGGCGAATGGAACGTACCACCAAGGGTATGATCTGGTAGGTATTAGCGACAAGAACATCTATTGCCCGATTTATGGCACGGTTGTTCGTGCCGGCTGGGAATGCGCGACACTCCCGAAGAAAGGCTTCGGCCAGCGTGTTGTGGTCCGGATCGGCACGACTGCCTACTATATGTATTTTGGACACCTGTCCAAAATCAGCGTGACCGCAGGCCAGAAGTTGAAGCCGGGCGACCTTATCGGTGTCGAGGGAAGCACGGGCCACAGTACTGGAAGCCACCTGCACTGGGAAATTCGCATCAATGACATTAAGACGGGCTATGTGTCGGTGTATCATTATGCAGGAATCCCCAATATGCCCGGTTCGGCAGCGTATACGTCTAACTGGGAGGCTGAAATCTTCGGCCCCGGAAATCTGAAAAAATCGACCAGCGGTTATCCGCAGCGGCTATACAATGCCGCGCTTCAAGGAGCGCTGGGCATCAACCAAGACGGCATCTTCGGTGCAAACACTGAAAAGGCCGTCAAGGCGTTCCAAGCAGCGCACAATCTGACTGCGGACGGCATCGTTGGAACGCAGACAAAGGCGGCGCTTTCTAAGCTGCTTTGAGAAAGGGATAAGGTATGAACACTGCTACTATCATTACGGTTGCTATTATGGCTGTGGCGTTGGTCGTTGTTGCGGCCTGCATGATTCGTCTGGGATACAAGGCCCTGCTGGCCGAATGGGCGATTGAGGCCATCACCAAGGCCGAAAAAGAGTTCGTTGGCACCAAGCTGGGCGAAGCCCGTTTGGCGGTTGTCGTGTCGTGGCTGCGCGCAAAGGTTCCTGCTCCTTTGCGTTTTCTGGTCACGGACAGCCTGATTCGGAAGGTGGTGCAGGTGACCTTTAATGCAGCCAAGGCAGGGCTGGAGGTGCTGAAGGATGCTTAAATGGTGCGTGGAATGGCTCTTAGATCGTCTCCCCGTCACGAGATGGATCGAATTGCTGACACTCACCGACGACTGAAAGGAGGATACAGGTGCTTGCAGGAACAGCCGAAGTGTTTACTGTCACCGTTCCGGCGTGGCTCTTGGCGGCGCTGGCGTTCTTAGGAACTGTTTTGGGCGGCGCGATTTCCTTTGCCGTGAATCAGCTTCTTATCAAGGGCGCGGCGGACCGTGCGGCCAAGAAGCGCGAAAAGGAAGATGAACAACGCCGTGAACGGTATATTTTGCAGATGGACAGCCGCAAGGCTACATTCGACCTGCTATCCTGCATTTGTGCCGGCATTGAGCGGATGGAAACGGAAACTGGGCAGATTTACTGGAACGGAGAGCTGAAACGCGGTCTCTCCCATTTGGAAGGCGTGGATGAACGGTACAGAGAATCAGACCAGCGGCAGCTTGCTGAACTGAATACTCGGAACAAATGACAACACCCCCGTCACCTGTCAGATGAAAAGTCGAAACAGGTGACGGGGGCGTTTTTTTGCTTTTATGCAATAAAGAATCACAAAATTCGTGATAATCTAACAATTCCCTGATTTTTCCAGAAGAAAAGAATATCTTTTATTGTAAGGAGCGAGCGAGTATATGATTAGAATTTTACTGTCCAAGAAGCTAGGCGAGCTGAAATGGACGCAAGCAGATCTGGCACGCGCCACAGGCATTCGGCCGACTACAATCAGTGATTATTACAACGAAATCGCGGAGAGGATGAATCTGAATCATTTGGACCTCATCTGCGAAGCGCTGGATTGCGAACCGGACGAAATACTTGTACGTGTTCCAAATCCTGAACCAAGGGTAAGGAATCGTACTGGCTTTGAGAAACCCGCGACGGAATCAAAAGTTGGTATATAAGGGAAAGGGCGGCTTTCGGGCCGTCCTTTTTCTGTTGCGTGATATTTGTATGAAACAAATGCATTATAATAATGTATATAGCAGTTGAATGGAGCATTTGATGGTCCGCCGGGGTGAATTTTGTGCCACCTTGAAAAAAGTACGGTTTTGTGGTATTCTTTATGTGACAAATGATTCATTCAAGTGTTATATAAAAGTAGGTGAGCCGATGGGAGAGAATAAGACGCCGCAGGAGTTGGACTTTGAGCGGAAGCATGAAGAGTATCTGCATCGGATTCAGAATCTTCGCCTTATCGACGATAACTTTATGACGAAGGTTTTTGAAGATAAAGAGTGTTCGGAGTTTCTGCTCCAGGTGATTTTAGACCGTGATGACCTGACAATCCGTGAAGTTCACAGTCAATACGCCTTGAATAATATTCAAGGTCGCTCGGCCCGACTGGACATTCTAGCTGTGGATGAGCAGAATAAAGCCTATAATATCGAGATCCAGCGCAACGACCGTGGCGCAGAGGTCAGACGGGCCCGTTACAACAGCGGCTTGATGGATGCCAATATTACGGAGCCGGGTGACCGTTACGACCAGCTATATGAGACCTATGTGATATTTATTACTGAAAATGATATTTTGAAAGCGGGTCTTCCAATTTATCATATCGAACGGACAATCCAAGAAACGGGAATGCCGTTCGGAGACGGAGCACATATTATTTATGTGAACTCTCAAATCAAGGATGATACCAAGCTGGGCCGTTTGATGCAGGATTTTACATGTACAAACCCGGATGATATGAATTATCCGGTACTGGCGCAGCGGGTACGCTATTTCAAAGAGGACACGAAAGGAGTGGCAACTATGTGCAGAGCTTTTGAAGAAGTAAGAGAAGAAGCGCTTCGCGAAGGAGAGCGTAAAAAGGCATTGAAAAGCGCATTGGAAATGTTGGCA
>ERZ826146.2471-NODE-2471-length-13820-cov-11.110716_pt1 | contig 13820 bp, 18 predicted proteins | sample MGYA00519857_ERZ826146 | MGnify/ENA primary metagenome ERZ826146 (study PRJEB31778, sample SAMEA3449222) | human gut metagenome | biome: human gut; feature: human-associated habitat; material: faeces | place: United Kingdom | collected 2010/2012 ...
AAGAAAAGGCACTAAAATTAATTAGTGCCAGTGTGAACGAAGTTCACTTTTGTTCCTTGTAAGAAAACTAGAAAGAAGCTAATAAAATAGGCTATTATATAGAAAAAATCTTTATAAGACCTTGATTTTTGGAAATATATGTTATATAATACGAATATAGCAAAATACATTACATAAGGAGTGGGAACAAATCCCACTCCTTATGAGTGTAAAGGGAGGTAAAATCTTGTCTAAGATAGAAAAAAATGTAGAAGAATTAATAAATCCTATAGTAACAAAATTAGGATATAAACTTTATGATGTCATTTACGAAAAAGAAGCAAAAGACTATTACTTAAGAATTTTTATAGATAGTAAAGATGGCATAAGTTTAGAAGATTGCGAAAAAGTGAATAATGCTATTACAGAGATTCTAGATGAAAAAGATTATATTAAAGATCAATACTTTTTAGAAGTATCATCACCTGGAATAGAAAGAGTATTAAGAAAAGATTGGCAATTAGAAGAAAATATAGGACAAGAGGTAGAAGTAAAATTATTTAAGCCATTTAATGGTGAAAAACTAATAACAGGAATTTTAAACGGATTTGATGAAGAAACAATAAATATAGATGAGCAAGAAATACCTAGAAAAGATATTTCATTAATAAAAATAAAATATAATTGGTAAAAGGAGTGTAAGTCATGAGAGAAGAAGGAATAGACAATAAACAATTAATAGTTGCAATACAAGAATTAGAAAAGGAAAAAGGAATAAAAAAAGATTATTTGCTAGATTCTATAGAATCAGCATTATTAACAGCTTATAAAAGAAATTATAATTCACAAGAAAATGTTAAAGTAGTAGTAGACAGAGAAACAGGTGCTTCACACTTATATTCTGTAAAAGAAGTTGTAGAACATGCAGAAAATCCAATTTTACAAATATCATTAGAAGAAGCAAGAAAGTTAGATAAAGAAGCACAAATTGGTGGAACAGTAGATGTAGAATTGGTTCCAAAGAACTTTGGAAGAATTGCAGCACAAACTGCAAAACAAGTAATTATTCAAAAGTTAAGAGAAGCAGAAAGAGAAATTATATATAGCGAATATAGCGAAAGAAAAGGAGAAATTGTTTCTGGAATAATTCAAAAGGCTGACCAAAACATCGTAGTTATGGATTTAGGTAAAGTAGAAGGAGTTATGCCAGCTAAAGAACAAATACCAACAGAAAAATATCATGTAAATGATAAAATAAAAGGATATATACTAGATGTAGAAAAAGGAGCAAAAGGAGTTCCACAAGTTATAATTTCAAGAGCGTGTCCAGAATTTGTTAAGAAATTATTTGAATTTGAGATACCAGAAATTTATGAAGGTGTAATAGAAATAAAAGCTGTATCTAGGGATGCAGGTAGCAGAAGTAAAGTTGCTGTATATTCACCAAACGAAAATATAGATCCAGTTGGTTCTTGTGTAGGACAAAAGGGAGTAAGAATTCAAAATATAATTAATGAATTAAATGGTGAAAAAATAGATGTAATAGAATGGAATGCAGATTTATCTATTTATATATCTTCAGCTTTATTACCAGCACAAGTAATGGCAGTAGATATAGATGAAGAAAACAGAGTTGCACAAGTAATTGTACCAGATGACCAATTATCATTAGCAATTGGTAAATCAGGACAGAATGCAAGACTTGCTGCTAAACTAACAGGATTATCAGATTGGAGAATAGATATAAAATCAGAAACTCAATTTAGAAATATCTTAATGGAAAAACAAGCTGAGATGGAAAAAGCAGACGAAGATAATGATGTGGAATAGTAAACATATAAATAGGCAAAAGCAAGTATAATATAAGGAAGTGTTAGAATGAAAAAAATACCACAAAGAACTTGCATAGGTTGTAAAGAAAAAAAAGATAAAAAAGATTTAATTCGTATAGTAAAAGACAAAGATGGTAACATTACATTAGATAGAACTGGAAGAGCAAATGGTAGAGGAGCTTATATTTGCGACAATATTCAATGTCTAGAAAAAGCAATAAAAACTAAGGCTTTAGCAAGGACTTTTGAAATGAATATAGATGAAACAGTTTATGATGAATTAAGAGGTGTAATTAGTGAAAAATAAAATTTTAAATTTACTTGGGTTAGCGACAAGAGCCGGGAACATAGTTGCTGGGAATAATGCATGCGAGAATGCATTAAAAATGAAGAAAATAAAAATGCTAGTAATATCTGAAGAAGCATCAGAAAAAACCAAGAAAAATTATAAATTTTATGCAGAAAAATATAATATTCCGATTGTTTTTATAGGAACTATAGAAGAATTAAGCAAAGCAATAGGTCAGAAGAATAAAGCAATAATAGGAATTAAAGATATAAATATAGTAAAAGGAATACAAAAATTAATTAACGGGGGTGAAGCTATTGGGTAAAATAAAAATACATGAAATAGCAAAGAAGATGGGGCTTACAAGTAAGGAAGTTTTGGAAAAAGCTAAATCTTTAAATTTTGATGTAAAAAGTCATTTAAGTGCAGTAACTGATGAAGAGGCTAAAAAATTAGAAGAAGAATTAAAGAAAAATAATAAAGGTGATCAAAAAAATAAACCAGCCAAGAAACATTCAGCATCAAATAAAAAAGATGAACCTGTGATAATAAGAAGAGAAGTTATTATTTCTGACGAAGAAATAGTAAAAAAGGAAGAAGAAGAAAAACAGAAAAGACAAAAAGAAAGAGAAAAACAGTTAGGGTTTGTAGAAAGAAATAAGAGTAAAGATTTTAATATTGTTTATAGAAACAAACAAACAAAACCACTTACTGTAGAAGAATTATTTGGATTAAAGAAAAAAGAAGAACCAAAGAAAGAAACTCCAAAAGTGGAAGAAAAAGTAGTAGAAAAGCAAGAACCTAAAACAGAAGAGGTAAAGGAAATAGTAAAACCAGAACAAAAAATAGAAAATAAAAAAATAGAAAAAAGTGAAAGAGAGAATATGATAGGGGAACTAAACAGAAAAACAACAAAACAAATTGAATCAAATAAAAATGAAGAAAAAGACTTTTCAAAAAGAAATAATAATTTTAATAATAGAAAAGATAATAAAAACTTCAGAAATAACAATAATAATAGAGATGGTTACAGAAATAATAATTATAAAAACAATAATAATAACTTTAGAAATAATAATTACTCTAAAGGTCCTAGACCAATGGACGAAAGAACTATCGAAAAGAATATAAAAAATATAATGTCTTCAGATGTTGCCGAAAAAGAAGTTATCAGAGAATATAATAAATCGATGGATAAACAAAAAAATAATAAATATGAAGAAAATAAAACAAGAAAATCAGCAAAAGCTAGTAAGAGATTTAGTGATGAAGATATAAATGAGAAAAAATTACAAGATTTAAAACAAACTAATAGTCTATCTACAATGTTTTCTGAACAAGATGGCGGAATGTTAGATTACTATGATTTATCTACAAGAAGAGGTAAGAAAAATAAAAAGAAAAATGCTAAAAATCAGAAACCAACAGAATCAAAACAAAAAATCTTTAAGCTTACAGAAATTACTATACCAGAAACAATTTCTGTAAAAGACCTAGCTGCAGAATTAAAGAAAACAAGTAGTGAGGTAATAAAAAAATTACTAGTCTATGGTATTATGGCAACAATAAATAATGACATAGATTTCGATACAGCTTACTTAATTGCGCAAGAATTTGGAGTAACAGCTAAAAAGAAAAATATTGTTAAAGAAGAAGATATATTATTTGATGAGTCAGAAGATAAAGCAGAAGACTTAGTACCAAGAGCTCCTGTTATTGTAGTAATGGGTCACGTAGACCATGGAAAAACATCATTATTAGATGCAATACGTTCAACAAATGTAATAGAGGGTGAAGCTGGAGGTATTACACAACATATAGGTGCATATCAAGTAAAAGTAAATGGAAGAGATATTACATTCCTAGATACACCAGGACACGAAGCTTTCACAAGTATGCGTGCAAGAGGAGCTCAAATTACAGATATAGCAATATTGGTAGTTGCAGCAAATGATGGTGTTATGCCACAAACTGTAGAGGCTATAAATCATGCTAAAGCTGCAAATATTCCAATAATAGTGGCTATAAATAAGATAGATTTACCAGGTGCAAATATAGAAAAAGTAAAAGAAGAATTAATGAAATATGAATTAGTTCCAGAAGAATGGGGTGGAGACACAATATATGTGCCAATATCAGCTAAAACACATCAAAATATAGACCAACTATTAGAGATGGTATTATTAGAGGCAGATATGTTAGATTTAAAAGTAAATCCTCATAAACAAGCTAAGGGAGCTGTAATAGAAGCTAGACTTGATAAATCAAAAGGTCCAATAGCATCATTACTAGTACAAAGAGGAACTTTAGATATAGGAGATACTATAGTTGTAGGTTCTTCTATAGGAAGAATTAGAGCTATGAAAAACTATAAAGGGCAAAAAGTTAAAAAAGCTGGTCCTTCAATGCCAGTAGAAGTTATGGGACTTACAGAAGTTCCAGTAGCAGGTGAAACATTCTACGAGGTAAAAGATGAAAAAATGGCTAAACACTTAATAGAAAGAAGAAAGAGACAAGAAAGAGAAAAATCAATAAATAATGTAAATAAAGTTACATTAGATAACTTATTTAGCCAAATGGAAGAAGGAAAATTAAAACAATTAAATTTAATAATAAAAGCAGATGTTCAAGGTACAGTAGAAGCTGTAAAACAATCATTAGAAAAATTATCTAATGAAGAGGTTAGAGTTAAAGTAATACATTCAGCAGTTGGAGCTGTTACAGAGTCTGATGTTACACTTGCAAATGTATCTAATGCTATTATTATTGCATTTAATGTAAGACCTGTGCCAACAGCAAAAGCACAAGCTGAAAAAGATAATGTCGAAATAAAACAATATTCAATTATTTACCAAGCTATAGAAGATGTAGAAACAGCAATGAAAGGTATGCTAGATCCTAAATATGTAGAAAGAATAATAGGAACAGCAGAAATAAGACAAACATTCAGAATCTCAAGTGTTGGAACAATTGGTGGAGCTTTTGTATTAACAGGAAAAATAGAAAGAAATGCAGGAGTTCGTGTAATACGTGATGAAGTAGTAATTCACGAAGGTAAATTAGCTTCATTAAAAAGATTTAAAGATGATGCAAAAGAAGTTAATAAAGGCTTCGAATGTGGTATGCAAATAGAAAATTATAATGATATAAAAGAAGGAGATATTATAGAAGCATTCGTAATGGACGAAGTTAAAAGATAATATCAAAGGAGGTATATATGCCTAATAAAAATCAAAATAGATTAAACAGAATTGATGAAGAAATGAAAAAGGAAATAAGTCATATTATAACATATGACTTAAAAGATCCTAATATAACTGGTTTAATAAGTGTAACAAAAGTAAAAGTTAGTGGAGATTTAAAATATGCTAAAGTTTATGTAAGCATGATAAATGCTAAAGACAATAAACAAGTATTAGCAGCATTAAAGAAATCTGCAGGCTTTGTTAGGACAGAAGTAGCAAAAAGAATTAATTTACGCACAACACCAGAAATTATATTTATATTTGACGATTCAATAGAATATGGTTCTAGAATAGATACAATTTTAAAAGAAGTTATAAAAGACATTAAGCCAGAAAATAAAGGAGAATAGTTATGACAACATTAGATAATATTGTAGAGGAGATAAAAAAAGCAGAAAGCATAGTTATATTAACACACGAAACACCAGATGGAGATGCAATAGGAAGCAGTTTAGCGATGTATAATGCTTTAAAGCAAATTGGTAAAAAAGTGGATGTAATAATTCCAGAATGCCCTAGAAATTTTGATTTTTTAACAGGGGCAACAGCCATAAAAAAAGAAGGAAAAAATGACAACTATGATTTAGCGATTGCATTAGATTGTGCAACAGTAGAAAGATTAAATGGCTGGAAAAATTATTTAGAAGAAGCAAATGTAACTATTAATATTGACCATCATACAAAAAATGGAATGTTTGCAGATTATAACTATGTTAATCCTGCTTCCCCTGCCTGTGCACAAATATTAATAATAGTATTAGAAGCCTTAAATATTAAAATAACAAAGGAAATAGGTGAATGTTTATTAACTGGAATTATAACAGATACAGGAGGATTTAAATATCAAGGTGTATCAGCAGAAACATTCCAATTTGTTGCATGGCTATTACAAACAGGAGTAAACGTTTCAAATGTATATAAAAAGGCTTTCCAAATAAGAACAAGGTCAAGCTTTGAATTAGCCAAAATTGCAATGAATAGATTAGAATTTTTAGAAGATGGAAAAATAGCGTTTACATACATAACAAAACAAGATGAAGAAAATGCTAATGCAGAACCTGGAGATCATGAAGGAATAGTAGAAGAAGGTAGAGATGTAGAAGGTGTAGAAGTTTCTGTTTTCTTAAGACAAAGAGAAGACAAAACATATAAGGTGTCATTACGTTCAAATGACTATGTAAATGTGTCAGATGTTGCACTAGTATTTGGTGGCGGAGGTCATGTAAAAGCTGCAGGATGCAAGATTAGTGGAACACCAGACCAAATAAAACCTATACTAGTAAGTGTAATAAAAAAATATTTAAAATAAAAATTAGGGATATAGGGACGTTCTAAAAAATCCCTATATTTTACATTATGAACTTTAGGAACGAACTTAAAGTTCATTTTTTTAAGAGGTTAGAAATGGATGGAATTATAGTAATAAATAAAGAAAAAAATTATACATCACATGATGTGGTAGCAAAATTGAAGAAAAAATTAAATATATCAAAAGTTGGTCATACAGGAACTTTAGATCCAAATGCCACAGGGGTGTTACCAATATTAATCGGAAAAGGAACAAAGTTTTCTAAGTATTTAATTAATCATGATAAGATGTATGAGGTAGAACTAGAGCTTGGGAAAAAGACCGATACAGCAGACATAGAGGGGAAAATTATAGAAGAAAAAAGTGTAGATGAGGATTTTATAAAGCAAAATCTGAAACAAATTCTAAATAATTTTATTGGAAAACAAGAGCAAGTTCCACCAATGTATTCTGCAATAAAAAAGAATGGAAAAAAGTTATATGAATATGCACGTGCAGGAGCAAAAGTTGAAGTGGAACCAAGAAAGATAGAGATATACAATATTAAGTTAATTGAATATGACACAAATACTGTAAGGTTTGTAGTAAGTTGTTCAAAAGGTACATATATTAGAAGTTTGTGTGAAGACATTGCAGAAAAATTAAATACAGTAGGATATATGAAAAATCTAAAAAGATTACAAGTTGGAGAATTTAACATTAAAGATTCTGTCTATATTGATGATGTGAATTTAGAAAACATAAATAATTATTTAATTACATTAGAAGATTTATTAAAAGAAACTCCAGAATTTAACCTTAATGCTAAAAAATTAAATTTATTTTTAAATGGAGTGCAACTAACTGTAAAAAATGGTAACGGGTTATATAAGGTATATGTAGCTAATAAATTTATTGGAACAGGTACAATAAAAAATGGCGTATTAAAAAGAGATATCATATTATAATTACTTATATAGATATTGATGAAAAACAAAGAGAGGTACATTAGTGGATATAGGAAAAATAAAACAAGCTAAGACAAAATATATTGGAAAAAATGTAATATATTTTAATGAAATAGATTCTACACAAACAGAGGCAAAAAGAAATGTAGAACAATATAGTGATGGAACAGTAATTATAGCAGATGTACAAACAGCTGGAAAAGGAACACATGGAAGGATATGGCATACAAGAACAGATAATATTGCTATGACTATAATATTAAAGCCACAGTTAACTATACAACAATTAGACGGATTTACTGTAGAAATAGCAAAAAATATAATGCAAGCAATTAAAGACCTATACGGAATAAATTTGGAAATAAAATTGCCAAATGATTTATTATTAAATAAGAAAAAAATATGTGGAATATTAACAGAAGTAGTATCAATAAAGGAAAAAGTAAAAGACATATTTATTGGAATAGGATTTAATGTAAATGAAAAAGCTTTTCCAAATGATATTGAAAGTATTGCTACATCACTTTATCAAGAAACGAAACAAGAGTATTCTAAAGAAGACATTATTTGTAAAATTATAGAAAATATTGAACTAGAATTAGAAAAAAGAATAATTTAAAAATTCCTTCATAATATGAAATATGGAGGAATTTTTATGATTAAGAAAATAAATTTAGAATATCCACTAGATAGTTTAGAACCATATTATAGTAGGGAAACTTTAAACATCCATTATAACACGCTATATGTTGGGTATGTAGACAATACAAATATAACATTAGAGAAGTTAGAAAAGGCCAGAGCGGAAAGAAATTTTGAAAATATAAAATGTTTAGAAAAAAATCTATCTTTTTTTCGGTTCGGGAGTAATTTTACATGAATTGTTTTTTGAAAATATGGGACCTGCAATACCATCTTCACCAGATATCAATTTAATGGAACAGATAAATAAAGATTTTGGCAGTTTCGAAATATTTAAAGAACAATTTACAGAAAGTAGTAAGGTTGTAGAGGCATCTGGGTGGAATCTTCTAGTGTGGGTACCAAGATTTAATAAATTAGAGATAATACAGTGTGAAAAACACCAAGATTTAACACTATGGAACTGCAAGCCTATATTGGTATTAGATATGTGGGAACATTCATATTTCCTACAATACAAGGCAAACAGAGGAGAGTATATTAAGGCTTTTTGGAATATAATAAATTGGAATAATGTAAATAAAAGATTTAAAAATATAAAATAAAATACGAACAAAATTTCATATTTATATTGACAACTTATAAGGCAAAATATAAAATGGCAAAAATGAGGTGGTAAGTATGATATATAAATATAATAAACTAGTAAGAGATAAAATTCCAGAAGAAATAGAAAAAGCAGGGAAAGAATGTAAATATGAAATTTTGGATGATGAAAAATATAGTAAAGAATTAGACAAAAAATTATTAGAAGAAGTAAATGAATATATATCAGACCACAGTGAAAAAGAAATGGCAGATGTGCAAGAAGTATTAAAGGCTATTATTAAATATAGGAATATAGATGAAAAAAGAGTTGAAGAATTAAGGAAAGCTAAAGAGCTAAAAAAAGGTGGCTTCTATAATAAAGTATATCTAACAGAAGTTCTAGAAGGTAAAAATGAAGAGCAGGAACATAACAAAATAAATACGCAAGAAGGGTTATTAGCAAACATAGACAAGACTAGTACTTTAGATGAATTACAGGAGTACATTAGAAGCGTAATTAGAATTAGAGGGTTCGAAAACGAAGAAATAGAGAAAAAAATGCTTCTATTATTAGAAGAAACTGGTGAACTTGCAAAAGCAATAAGAAAAGATTATACAGATATGAGAATAGATGATAAAAAATTAAATCATTATACAAATATTGAAAATGAAATAGCTGATGTGTTCATAGTACTTACATGCATATGTAATAAATTAAATATTAATTTATTTAATGCTGTGTACAAAAAAGAAACAGAGAATGTAACTAGAAATTGGGATAAAAAGGAGAATAAAAATGGATAATGTAAAAGATATTTTAAATAATTATTATGCAGAATATGACGAAGATGGAAGGTTAGAAAAAGACAAGGCACACAGTATAGAATTTATAACAACAACAAAATATATTGAGCAATATTTAAATGAAGGAGATAAAATATTAGAAATAGGTGCTGCAACAGGTAGATATACATTGTATTACGCAAAAAAAGGATTTGAAATAGATGCAGTAGAATTAATAGAGAGTAATTTAGATAAATTAAAAAGTAAAATAGAAGAAGGAATGTGCGTAAAAGCAGTACAGGGAAATGCAATGGATTTAAGTCTGTTTGAAGATAATACATTTGATATAACATTATCTTTAGGACCTTTATACCATTTATTTACTGAAGAAGATGTAAATAAAGCTGTAAGTGAAGCAATAAGAGTAACAAAACCAGGTGGAAAAATATTTTTTGCATATATTACAAATGAAGCAGTAATTTTTAATTATGGATTAAAAAAAGGTCACTTAAAAGAAATAGAAGAAATGTGTGATGAAAATTTTAAACTTCCAAATATTCCAGAAGAAATATTTGCTGTAAGATATATAAAAGATTTTAATGAAACAATGTCAAATTATAAAAATGTAAAAAAACTTAAAGAGCTTGCAACAGATGGAATTGCTGGAAGTATTGGCGCTATATATGTAAATGAATTATCTGATGAAGAATTTAAAATATGGATAAAATATCATTTGGCAAATTGCGAAAGAGAAGACTTAATGGGATGTAGTAATCATATTTTATATATTGCAGAAAAAATATAAAATTTAATAAAACATAAAATGAGGCATAACCTTTAATTTGTTATGCCTCATAAAATTTTCCTTGCCATAAATCTTGTTCTACTAAACGTTTTTCAAATCCATTTAAAACCCATTTTTTATGCAAATTCCATTTTGGTGCAACGAGTAAGTCCTTTGGCGCATCACCAGAAATTCTATGAATTATTAAATCTTTACGAATATGTGTTATTACATAAGCTAAGCTATCTAAGTAATATTCTAATGTAATTGGCTCATACTTTTTATTAAAATACATATCTGCAAGAATTGTATTTTTGACTACATATGTTGAATGAACTTTTAGTCCTTGAATATCATGGTTATTTATAAATGTAACTGTATCTTTTATATCTTCAAAACTTTCTTTAGGAAGCCCAATCATCATATGTGCGATAATCTCTATATTATATTTTCTTAAAATATTAACAGCTGTTGTAAATTGCAAGCTAGAATAACAACGATTAATAATTTTGCCAATATTGTCATTAGAAGTTTGTAGCCCAAGTTCAACAGATACGTCATATTTATCAGAGTATGATGCAATTAATTTTGCAATATCTTCTGTAATACAATCAGGTCTTGTTGCAATAGAAATACCAACAATTTTATTGCTAACATTTAAAGCGGAATCATATTTTTCTTTTAGATTTTCTAATGTATCATAGGTGTTAGTAAAATTTTGAAAATATGCGATAAATTTATTAGCTCGCAAACCACGATAACTATTTAAGAAATTAGTTACTTGATCTGCTATATGTTGCTTAGCAAATTTAATCAATTCACCAGAACCTTTTTCACTACAAAAAATACAGCCAGAAGTGCTTAAAGTCCCATCACGATTAGGACATGTAAAACCTGCATCAATACATATTTTTAATGTCCTTTCACCAAATTTATTTTTATAATATTCATTTAAATGATTATATCTATTTTTATTTTCCATAATGCACATATTATAGCAAATATAACAGAATAAAACAAATAGTGACAAAAAAAAGTTGACATAAAACAAAGAAAAAGAGTATAATTATATTGAGACTGGAGTATTATAACTTTAAGGAGGGTATTAGCCTATGAAACAGATTTTCATAAGAGGCAAAAGAACATCACTGGAGCGGGCTCGTCGAGTAACGAAGCAGGCATATGGCTCCAACAACTTTCAAGCAAGATATAAGAGAGGTGAAGTACAGCTGTACTTTCCGAACTATATTTCTGCTAAAGAGGTTGAAATAATTGCAAAAGAACTCAAGCTAAAGATAATTAGCCTCGGAACTAAAGCAATTTTAGATGTTGATTAACCCTTTGAGCCCCTTAGGATGTGCAAGCAATAAAAGCATATCCTGAGGGATTTTGCATTTATACAAGAAAATGAAATTGTAATTTTGTGCTGGAGTAATAAAAGTTGACTAAGGTAACATAATTTGGTAAAATATAAGATGAAGTTTTTTGAATTTAGCAAATAGTTGTATAGAAAATAGGAGGACAACAAGATGAATATATCAGATAAGATGTTGGAAGAAGATTGGCTAAAGGCTAGAACTAAATTACCAAATAAACGTAGTCGGTATTTTTATAAGAGTGAAATAAAGATACCCAAAAAATCTTTGGTTATGATGTGTGGTACTCCTGGATCTGGGAAAAGTACACTAGCTCAGAAAATATGTATGCAATCCAATGCAGTTCCTATTGATATTGATTACATATTTGATAGCGTGGCAAAAGAGCTATATCCAAATGCTCAGTATTTATCTGCAGATGATATTGACTTTATTGCAAAAGATGCCTATGAAAAAGCATATCGAAATGCAGAAGAGGTCTTAGCGAAAGGCAATACTATCATATGGGATAATTTGGGAATATTCCCAACAGATAGGGTAGAGGTGTTAACTAGACTGCAAGATAAATTTTCTTCTGCAATACTGGTAATACTGAATTGTGATAAGTTGCAGGCTATTATCCGGTCGATTAGCCGAGGTGACACACAGACTAGAACGAACTTAATCTTAAATACACATACATATTTGCAACTTCAACTTCAAAATCCAAGTAAATATTTTATTGGATTTGATGAAGTATACATCATTGATGGACACAAGAATTAATAATAAAGGAGCCATGAAAGTGGCTCCTTTATTATTAATGTTTAGTAAAATGTAAGACTATGCCTGAAACATTATGTAAATTATGATAAAATATAATAGTCGTAAAACAATGTTGAGTTTTAACTACCATAAGGTAGGGAAAGGAGTTGCCATAATGATAAAAGTGGCGCTTACAAACGGATATAAAGTATATGGAAGACTTATAGAAGAAAATTCATCTTCCATAATACTTGTAGCACAGCGGAAGTTGATTCCAGAGATGAGGATCTCTCATATTCGTTGTTCAAAAGACATCGGGGAGAAAATCGTTATTGACAGGACTCAGGTGGCAGAAACAGAAGAAGTTTCATATGATGAGATGGAATTTGTTGGTGAACCTGAGAAGGAGTGGTCTTTCTGGTTAGGTTTTAGCGAGCATTTGCCTGGTGATCAGCTTGAGCCAGGAATCACGCAATATGACGAGGGACCAGTCAATCCATTCAGTGAGGAATTAAATCTGGAGCCAAAAGTTGAATTGGAAGAAGATCCAGAAGAAGAACTCGACGATGGACTTGACATGTAAAATAATGACCACAGTGCATGTATGTGCACTGTGGTCATTATTTTTTATTATTAAATATATGCTAGTTTAAAAAATTACTAATATTGTTTTTTAAACTTTCAAAATCAGTAAAATGAATACTTTTTATTCCAAGACTACGTGCTACTTCTACATTTGGTAAATTATCGTCTATAAATAAACAATCAGCTGGGGTAAGCTTATAGTTATTAAGTAATGTTTCATAACATTCTTTTTCTGGCTTAGCATATCCGTACTTCTGCAGAATAAACAGCTCCATCTATTAATTCGAATATTTTAAAATGTTCTTTATCATATTTTAAATCGACTTTGTTAACATTTGATAAGAAATAAAGTTTATATCCTCTATTTTTTAAATCTAAAAGAAAATTATATGCATATGTTGCTTCAAATAAAATATAATCATTATTTTTATTACCCAATATATATCTTAATTTATCAGAATAACTAGGATTATTTTTACATATTTCATCAATAATTTCGGAATAAGATAAAATCCCCCTATCACCTAGATACCACTCTTTACAGCCCCATATCATTTTTTTATATAAATTTATTTCTTCATCATTTAATCCGATATGTTTTAAATATTTTTCAGGTATAAAATCTATTAAAACTCCGCCTAAATCAAATATAATATTTTTTATCATAATTATAATCCATTCCTTTCGCTCCGCTCAAGGCACAACACGGTATGAAAA
>ERZ826146.2473-NODE-2473-length-13806-cov-11.514872_pt1 | contig 13806 bp, 11 predicted proteins | sample MGYA00519857_ERZ826146 | MGnify/ENA primary metagenome ERZ826146 (study PRJEB31778, sample SAMEA3449222) | human gut metagenome | biome: human gut; feature: human-associated habitat; material: faeces | place: United Kingdom | collected 2010/2012 ...
AAATGTACCAAACCTAATTGCATTGCTTGGTTTTTAAATTGTCACGCCATCTGTTTCACGGTTGCTAAATTTTAGTGTCATCCAAGGCTCTTTCAAAAATGGTGTAGTCGTGGTGCAGTAAGCACCTTTTCGAGCCGCATAATCATTGGTACATCAGGCTTTTCGGGACTTTTCAAGATACTGCCGTGGCAGACAAAAGCACTCTTACCATTGATTCAAAACTCCTTGAAACTGTCAAAATCGCTCCATTGATGGTATGACCAGGCCTGACGTTGAAATCATCAAGGGGGGCCGCGAAGCAGCCCCCCTCTCATCTATGATGGACCTGCCTGCTGTATCGTGCCGCAGCTCCTCCAGTCGAGGTGACGGCAGTAAATCCAGCTATGACCTGGTAAAAATTGAGGGATAGCAGTTCACCAATTTTCTCGGTTTCCGTTCAGGTCCTGCCGTGGCAGGGGAGCGTCACCCAGAGGTCATCGCTCTTCCTTCCGCTCTTTTGGGGGCCCGGGAGCCCCTCCCAGCTCGCCGCTCAGGAAACGGCTCAGTTCCCGGAACAGCACCGCCAGCTCCCTGCGGCTCCCCTCCGAAAGCCCCATGGACCACTCCAGGGTCCGGAACATCAGGCCCGCAGCCTCCATCTCTTCTTCGCTGTACATCCCCAGCAGCTGGGCCGGGCTCTCGTGAAGGTGGTCCGCTATTGTCTGCACCGTGGCTAGGGTAGGATTTCCGGTCCCGGCCTCGTATTTTTGCAGCGCGCTCTTGCTGATCCCCAGCTCCTTCGAATATTCCTCCAGGGATGCGTGAGAGAGCGCCCGCTTCTGCTTGAGCCGGTCAGCCAGCATATCCTGCATCTCCATCCGCAGCCCCTCCTGTCCCTCGTTTCTAGTTTGTTCTGTTGTTTTAGCATACCTTATTTTCCCACATCGTGTCAATCCCACGGAGGCTGAGAAGGAACAATTTTTATTTCTTTCCCCTCCCCTCTTGATTTCTCTCTGCTTTTTTGGTATCTTTAATAAGCGAATCTTCCGCCCGGATCGTTTGGCGTGTATCTGAAACAGAGGCCCCTCCGTCGGCCTGCGGCTTCTTTCGTCTGGGCGACAGACCGGGACCGGTCTGTGTTCTGTGGAGGTGTACCCAAGTGGTTGAAGGGTCCGGATTCGAAATCCGGTTTCTATGCGGAGTGCCAAACGGCTGAAACCCTTGGAACCATGCGGGTTCCAGCCGAGTTCAAATTGAATAATGTTGCTTGTTCTATCCTGTTGTTCTTCCCGATTTCCACCGGCTGAATTGGTCGGCGGGTCGGGACCAGGGATATAACATAAATTTGGAGATGTACCCAAGCGGTTGAAGGGTCCGCACTCGAAATGCGGTAGGTCGGCTCAAAACCGGCGCGAGAGTTCGAATCTCTCCATCTCCGCCATGAGGTCTGCCAGCGAAAAGCTGGTAGACCTCTTTCCTTTTTATGGAGAAACCGCCGATAGGTTTTGCAGCATGGGCGCCACAATGTCCTGCTCAATGGCTGCGGCGGATTGTTTTTTCGTGGCATATTGCAGATGCCCGTAAATATCCACCGTTGTTGAAATCTCACTGTGTCCCAGCCATTCTTTTACCTGTTCCATCGGAACACCGTTGGCCAGCAAAAGCGAGGCACAGGTATGACGAAGATCATGAAAACGAATGTGACGCAAATTGTTCTTTTCAAGCAGCTTCGGAAATGATGATGTGAGATAGTGCGGAGAAATCAATGTCCCCATCTCATCTACGCAGATATACTCCAAATACTTTTTGTTGTAGCATCGTCCGCATACCCGCCTGTATTCTTCCTGCTGTTCCTTGAGCTTTAGCAGCTTCTCTTTGAACGCAGGAACAAGGGAAGCGTTTTCAGGCTCGATTTGGTTTTGGTCGTATCCTGTGCTATCTTGATATGCTTGCCGTCAAGGTTGCAGGAAGTAACGGTGTGTCTAATGGTAATCGTGTTGTTTTGAAAATCAATAGCGTCCCATTTTAAGCCCAGAGCTTCACTTCGCCTCAGTCCATAGAACGCACCAAGAAAAATCGGTATTTCAATCAGCGTTCCTTTGGCGGCTTCAAATAATGCCTGTACCTCGTTGCCTTATTGGTTACGCTCGCATCAAGACGGCGCAATCGTTCCATTTTATTAGCTTCGTCAGTAGGGGTATCCGCTACATATTTTTTCCTAATCGCTTCAACTTCTTCTTGCTGTGCCGCCCGTTTGCCGGAATGAAAGTCCGTTTTTGTTTGTGTTTGATATATCAAAGCTCAAGCTGCACCATACCCCGTTCAAGCTCATCCTTTCATATGATGAGCATATTTTCGGCTATCGCGTCAGGACTCCGAACGCCATTCTCATCCGAAACGACAAGCAGAGTGGTAACGACCGCTCCACCGAAGAAAAGCGCACTGTCGGCATTGCGTGCGCCTGTCAGAACGGCTACGTGCGCAAATCTGAGCCGAAGCTGATCGGGACTTAGACACTCGCACACGGACGCCACACCGTATTCCGCACATGAGGACATTATTTCCGACAGCGCAGCGCCAAGCTCGTGCACATCTGCTATATCGCACAACTCAACGCTGTCGATCCCGTGCCGCTTCCAGCCGAGCGTGAACGGCGGCGCTGCATCCAAGAGAAAATATAGGAAATGGAGGAGAAAAATGATAGATAAAAACGAAGTAATTGAATTCTTCGACCGTTGTGCGCCTTATTGGAATGAGGACATGGTGCGAAGCGATGAGATAATAGATAAGATCCTTGATAACGCCGGAGTAAAAGCCGGCAGCCGGGTGCTGGATGTCGCCTGCGGCACGGGAGTGCTTATACCGGACTATCTCAAGCGCGAGGTCGCATCCGTAACGGGAGTGGATATCTCGCCGGAAATGATTAAAATCGCTGTCGAAACCCATAAGGCAGAGAATGTTCATTTCATTTGCGGGGATGTTGAAGAGCTCGACTTCGGTGAAGCCTTTGACGCCATTGTGATATATAATGCGTTTCCGCATTTCCCGGATGCCGAGCGGCTTATAGCCCGGCTTTCTAATGCCCTTGCCCCCGGCGGGATACTTACAGTGGCGCACGGAATGAGCCGTGAGCGGATAAATATGCACCACAGCGGTGCGGCGAAGCACGTGTCGGCAGACCTTATGCCGGCTGAGGAACTTGCGGAGATATTCAAAAAGCATCTCACGATTACCAATATAATTTCCAACGACACCATGTATCAGGTCGCCGGTAAGGAAAGCACTACCTCGGCCGGCGAAAAGAAAAATACATTGAAAGTCGGCCGATGAACATACATTCGGTTGGTGCAGCCCGTCACTTTTCGCCTGATTTCCACGACCGAATTTTAAAGCCGGTACATAATTCCATCAAAGATGTGGCGAGAGATTTTCTCACGCTGATTTGATGAAATTATGTACCGGCTCTTTTTGCCGTTCGTTGAAAAATGAAAAAAGCGCCTCTGAAAAGCACCGAGTCATCCGCTGCGCGGCTGACCCGCCTCTCCCTGACAGGGGAGGCAAAGAGCTGCAAATAAAATTTGAACTGATATAGCACAAACTCCCGGGATGCGAAACGTGATGGTTTCCATCGTTGTTCCGAACCTGGCAACCGCAATAAGCGTATCCGTGACTGCGTCAATGCGCTACTAAAAAACCGTGTATTGACAAACGGAGGGTTATGTAATAGAGTGAGACTATACAATGTGTTAATTAATAATCATTACAGCGCGCCAAACAGACGCGCTGAATTTTCGACAGATGAGCTTTTGTCATCACATCCCCCCCCCCGAGTCAAGGTCCCCATCATGTAATATTTGCGTCCGGCACGGCCGGTGAGCGCATTTATGATAATTAAGGAAGAGGAGAATTTGATTATGGCACAACTCAGACCCAAGATCGTCAAGCTTGCAAAGGTGATCGGCGGCGTTTCCGGCATGGTCGTCAAGATCGACGAGAACGCACCCGAATACTACTGCATGGCGAACATCGTTTCCGATGACGAGGCCGACATTGCCATCGCCGCCGGTCTGCGCAAGGAGCGCACGGCCGAGTACCTTGCAAAGAAGGTCGGCAAAACCGTCGAGGAGATCAAGCCCCTGCTCGACAACCTCGTCTACTACGGCATTTTCCGCCGCACGCTTGACGAAAAGCTCGGCGAGGACGTCTATTTCATGCAGATCTTCGCGCCCGGCATACTCGAGATGATGGTAAACAACAAGGAGCTTATGGCCGCCCATCCCGAGGTCGGCAGAGCCTTTGAGGAGTACACGCGCGTGCGCATGCAGCTGCTCGGCCCCGTGCTTCCCAACGGCTACGGCCTGATGCGCGTTATTCCCGTCGAGAGCGCGATCAAGGACATCCCCGGCGTCAGCGACTACGAAAAGCTTTCGTACTACCTGAATAAGTACGACACCTTCTCCGTCTCGCCCTGCTCCTGCCGCGCATCGCGCACCAGCATCGGCGACGGCTGCGGACATCTTGACGAGGACATGTGCGTCCAGATGGGCAAGGGTGCAGAGCACTACATCCGCTCGGGCCGCGCGCGCCGCATAACGCGCGAGGAGGCGATGGAGATCATCCTGCGCGCCGAGGAAAACGGCCTGATGCACGATATCCCCAACATCGAGGAGGCAGGCGACAGCGCCGCTATCTGCAACTGCTGCTCGTGCGCATGCTTCGGCCTGCGCGCAGGACTCATGTTCGGTGCGCGCGACGCCATCCGCTCGAACTTCGTCGCCGAGATCGACGAGGCAAAGTGCGTCGCCTGCGCCCAGTGCGTCGAGACCTGCCCCGGCAATGCGCTCAAGCTCGGCCAGAAGCTGTGCTCGAGCGAGGACCTCACTCCTCCGGGCTACGCAAAGCTGACAAACACTGTTTTTGTAAAGAAAACCTTCAATCCCGATTACCGCGAGAATTTCAAGGACACCCTTGACACCGGCACCGCTCCCTGCAAGGCAGCCTGCCCCGCGCACGTTCCCGTTCAGGGCTATCTGAAGCTCGCCGCTCAGGGCAGATATACCGACGCCCTTGAGCTTATAAAAAAGGAGAACCCCTTCCCGGCGGTCTGCGGCCGCATATGCAACAAGCGCTGCGAGGACGAGTGCACGCGCGCAAGCGTTGACGAGGCCGTTGCGATCGACGAGGTCAAGCGCTTTATCGCCGACCACGACCTGCACGAGGACACGCGCTTCGTGCCCAAGATGGTCAACCAGATCGGCCGCCCGTACACCGAGAAGATCGCCGTCATCGGCGCAGGCCCTGCCGGCATGAGCTGCGCATACTACCTCGCGAACAAGGGCTACCCCGTCACCGTTTTCGACCGCAACCCCGTGCCCGGCGGCATGCTGACCCTCGGCATCCCCAACTTCCGCCTTGAAAAGGACGTTCTCAACGCCGAGATCGATATTCTCAAGGATATGGGCGTCACCTTCAAGTGCGGCGTCGAGGTCGGCAAGGATATCACCATCGAGCAGCTGCGCAGCGAGGGCTACAAGGGCTTTTACCTCGCCATCGGCGCACAGAAGTCGCAGTCGCTGCGCATCGACGGCGAGGAGCTTAGCGGTGTGTTCGGCGGCGTTGACTTCCTGCGCGAGGTAAACCTCGGCAACAAGCCCGAGATCGGCGAAAGCTGCGCAGTCGTCGGCGGCGGCAACGTCGCAATGGACGTGTGCCGCGCGGCGGTGCGTCTGGGCGCAAAGAACACCTACATAATCTATCGCCGCTCGGCCGACGAGCTGCCTGCCGACCCCGAGGAGGTCAAGGAGGCTATGGAAGAGGGCGTGCAGTTCCGCTTCCTCAACGCGCCCGTCGCCATCGAGGGCAAGGACGGCAAGGTGTCCGCTCTCAAGGTCGAGATCATGGAGCTTGGCGAGCCGGACGAGAAGGGCCGCCGCAAGCCCGTCGGAACCGGTAAGTTCGAGACGATCGCGGTCAGCTCCGTCATCGCGGCCATCGGCCAGGTCGTTGATTGGGGCACGCTCGACGTCGGCGCGCTGGAGACCACGAAGAAGGGCACCGCCATAGCCGACGGCCTGACCTATCAGACCGCTCAGCCCGATATTTTCGTCGGCGGCGACTGCTACACGGGACCTAAGTTTGCCATCGACGCGATAGCGGCCGGCAAGGAAGCGGCCATATCGCTGCACCGCTATGTGCATCCCGGCCAGACCCTCACCATGGGCCGCGACAGGCGCGTTTACAAGGCTCTGGACAAGGAGCACGCACTGCTGGATATATCGCACTTTGACCACGGCAAGCGCCAGATGCCCGGCTACAACGAGGCAAAGGCCAAGACCTTCGCCGACGCGCGCGTGACCTTCACCGAGGAGCAGGTGCGCAAGGAGACCGCGCGCTGCCTCGGCTGCGGTGCGACAAAGGTCGACGAGTATCTGTGCATCGGCTGCGGTCTGTGCACCACCAAGTGCAAGTTTGACGCGATCCACCTTAAAAAGGTGCGCGACTGGCACGCCGGCACCTTCGAGACCATGCCCATCAAGGTCGCAGAGGGACTTGTCAAGCGCGCAGGCGGCTTGGTCAAAAACGCGGTGAAAAAATAATGCACGAGCTTGGAATTTGCGATGCGCTGCTGAAAATGCTGCGCAATGTCGCCGAGGAGGAAAAGCTTGAAAACGTGCAAAGCATCACCGTCGAGGTGGGGACGCTCTCCGGAGTCGTCCCCCGCTTCCTGAGCGACTGCTGGCAGGCCGTCATCGACGGCACGGAGTTTGACGCTGTCGATATGATCGTCGAGACCGTCGAGGGCGAGGCTCAGTGCATCGAATGCGGCGAGCGCTTCGTCGCCGACCTCGAGCGTCTGCGCTGTCCAAACTGCGGCGGCAATAAGCTGACCCCCGTCTCCGGCACCGACCTCACCCTCAAAGAGATTTTAGAGGCGAATTGACGCAGCTACGGATACGGTTATCTCTGGTGGCCCGGTATCGAAGCTACCGACGAAACCGTGCGTGCATCGCAACCCGGTAGTGCGGAGCTGTGTTCGCGGTAGCCCGGTATCGAAGCTACCGACGAAACCGTGCGTGCCTCTCGTAACGTGAGTGCATTGCTGAGTTTTTGCACCGCACCCTTGTAGGGAACGGATTTATCCGTTCCGCATGTACCGACTTCGTCGGCAATTCAAATCTATAATCGTAGGGGCGGTCACAGACCGTCCCTTTTGCCTTCCCCTGCGTAGCCTGAGGGGAAGGTGTCACCTTTGGTGACGGATGAGGTGTTATTATATCTGCGGTGCTAACCGCCACATTTTTTCAGAGGCGGTTTCATATTGTGCCGATACATTTATTGCGGTTGTCCGACCGGTGAGTGCAGGCAAACCCATAACAAACGGAACAGGCAAGCCTGTTCCCCACACAATAATGTAGCGCCTACGGCGCGGATATAATAACACCTCATCTGCCGCAAGCGGCATCTTCCCCTCAAGCTCCGCAAGGGGAAGACAATGGGGTGCGGTGCAAAATTCAGCGGCGCACTACCGGGTTGCGTAGCAGTCACTGTTTCCTCCATTATTCCGAACCGGGCAACAAAATCCTTTGCCGCACCAACGTTGCGCAAAACTCTACGGTTTCCACCATTATTTCGAACCGGGCTACCGCAAAACGCAGCAACGCTCTAATGTGGCGCGTGGCAGATACGGTTTCCTCCATTGTTCCGAACCGGGCAACCAGAGATAACCGTATCCGTAGCTGCGTCAATGCGCTACTAAAAAAGCGGAGGGGTAGTAGTGGGCGAGGATCTCGCGATAGTCGGAGCCGGAGCGCGCCATGGCGTTCGCGCCGTACTGGCTCATGCCGACGCCGTGGCCGTAGCCGTGGACGGTGAAGGTGAAGCAGCCGTCGGCGTGGGTAAGCTCAAAATCGGTCGAGCGCAGCTTGAACAGCGAGCGCAGCTCGCTGCCGGTGAACGAAACGCCGCCGATAACGATGCTCGCGACCCTGCCGGATGCCGTGCGGGTAGTCTCGCCCAGCCAGGAGCCTGCGTCGCCGGTCATGTCCGCCTCGGGCTTGAGATCTAGTATCGTGTCGCGGAAATCGAGGTCGGAGTTCACGACGGTGCTTTGGAAATTCGGCACGGAGTCGCCGGTCTCGGGCGAGGAAACGCTTTTTAGATACGGCACATCCGACCAGATCGCCCCGGCATCCTCGGTCGCGCCGTCGGAGGAGGAGTGAAACGCCGCGAGCGCCGGCTTTCCGTCATAGCTGAGGTATTCGCCGTCGGTCGCCCTGACCGCGGCGCTTATCTTTTCGCTGTACTGCGCGTACTTGTCCCCCCAGCTTGACTTGAGCTGCTCGGGGGTGAGATACGCCTGGCAGCAGGCGGAGTCGGCGCAGATATCCGCGCCCTCGTGTTTGGGCGAGGCAAGTGCACGCTGAAGATAGCTGCGTGCCGCGACAGACTGCGCCTTGAGCGCCTCCTGCTCGAACGACACCGGCATCTCGGCAGCGACAACGCCCGTGAGATAGTCGAAAACGCCGATCTCGACGACGGTATCTCCCGAGAGCAGGCGAATGCTTCGGCTTTCGTCGGGCTCGAGCTTTTCGGCAGCCTTGTCCGGCACGGAGGACGGCTGCGGCGCTGTTTCCCGAACGGGAAAAAGCCGCGGCAAGGCCATGACGACAAGCGTCATGAAAAGCGCGGCACAGACTATTCTTTTCATCCGGCATCACCCTTTCATCTTGACTGTTTGAGAAAATGAGTATAAAATTAATCTGATATAAATTTATTCTAACAGGATTGATACTATGCTTAAAAACAACAAGGCCAACGACGCACTGATAATGCTGTGCTATACCTGTGCGTTCGGCGCGTTCGGCGCGTTTTTCCGATGGCTGCAAATGCAGGTCGCGCGCGACACGGAAACGGGCATGATAAACCCCAGCATCCTCAACATTCTGCTGCCGCTTTTGATCGTCGCCGCCGCCGTTGTGCTGTGGCTGCGGACAAGGAAGCTCACAGACGATCAGACCGTGTTCCCGACCGGGATGAGCGAGGCGCTGCGCGGCCTTTCCATACTATACATAATATTCGCTTGGATCATCGCGGCGCTCGCCGTGCTCGGCGGCATCATGACCATTGTCGAGACATCGCTTGACAGTCTGCGCACGATGTATGTCCTTGTCGCAGTTCTGGGCATGCTCAGCGGCCTGAGCTTTCCGCTCATCTGCAGCGCCTCGCGGAGTCACTATTCGCCGAGCCTTGTGAGCATTTTCATGGCGCTGCCCATCCTGATGTACTGCGTGTGGCTCATAGCAAGCTACCGGTCAAACGCAAACAACCCCAACGTCTGGATGTTCGCGATCGAGATCCTCGCTATCTGCTGCGCGATACTTGCGCTGTTCTATGTCGCAGGCTACGCTTTCGGCAGACCCGATCCGCACAAGGCCTGCTATCTGAGCCTCTTGGGCGCATTCATGTGCATAACAACGCTGGCCGACAGCCGCCATATGGGACTTGAGCTTATTATTCTCGCAACGGTCGGTATGCTGCTGATGTACAGCTGGCTTATAATCAAAAACCGCTGTGCAAAGGAAGACCTTCCGCCGGAGACCGAAAAGATCGCATCTCCCGAGCCGGAGACCAAATCCGACGACGAGGCCGAGGACACGGTAATCGAGCCGGGCCCCGATGAGGCCGCTCCCGAGCCGACCATTGAGGCGCCCGTCCGAAAGGCTAAACCGCAATCGGCGGATGACGAGGTCGAGGAGATCATTAAGGAATACAACAAAGAATAGAATTCAACTAAGCAGGTATTAAAAATTTTAATACCTGCTTTCAGCGTGTCAAAAAAGTCTTTGACTTTTTTGCACGCTTCAAAAACGCCACATTTTTTGTGAAAACAGGTTTTCACGAAAAATCTCGCTACGCTCGTCAAAAAGCCTGATAAATCAGGCGTTTTTGATGGCTATTAATCCAATTTCGAGTGGGGCCTTTGCCCCCTCGAGCTCCCCTGCTGCTCTATTATCTTTCTTTTGCACATAGTTTTTCGACAGCCTGTAAGTAGGTATTAAAAATTTTAATACCTACTTTAATTATAGTATCGCTTATAAGGTGAAAATCGCGTTAATTTTATAACAAATTTCTTGACAAAAGCTGATACTTTTGTATAATTATTTTTGGCTAAATAGAAGTATAATCGGAGGATCACCCCCATGAGAGGAATGGAGACCGGCAAAACCAGGATAAGGCACGAGGTTTTCACTGAAATCGCGCGCATGGCATACGAGGGCGGAGACTACGCGCAGAGGCTGGAAGAGCTGCCGTACAAGATCTGTCCGGGCGACCCCGACGAGATAGGGCCGTTCAGAAACAATCTGCTCATCGAGCGTGCCGTTGTCGGCGAAAGGCTGCGCCTTGCAATGGGTCTGCCGATGCGCAAGCTCGGCGTGCACAACAATATTTCCGACAGCGTCGAGGAGACCGTTATTGCCGAGAAGTATTACGAGCCGCCGCTTATAAACGTCATCAAATTCGCGTGCAACCGCTGCCCGGATAACATCATCAAGGTCACAAACGGCTGCCAGGGCTGTATCGAGCACCCCTGCATCGAGATCTGCCCCAAAAAGGCCATCAGCAAGGTCAACGGCCACGCGCATATCGACACCGACAAGTGCGTGCGCTGCGGCAGATGTATGGACGCTTGCTCTTTCTCGGCGATCATCCGTCAGGAGCGCCCATGCAAGAAGGCCTGCGGCATTGCGGCCATCGGCAAGGACGAGCTCGGCCGCGCAGCGATAGATTATAAAAAATGCACCTCCTGCGGACAGTGCCTTGTAAACTGCCCGTTCGGTGCGATAAGCGACAAAAGCCAGATCTTCCAGACCATCATGGCAATAAAAAGCGGCGTGCCCGTCTATGTCGTGCTCGCGCCGGCCTTCGTCGGCCAGTTCGGCCCGGATGCTACACCCGAAAAGATGACCGCATCCTTCAAGCGCCTGGGCTTCACCGACGTTTACGAGGCCGCCATCGGCGCGGATCTGTGCGTCATCGAGGAGGCTGCCGACTTCCTTGAGGAGGTCCCGTCCAAGCACCGCTTCATGGTCACCTCCTGCTGCCCCTCGTGGAGCGACATGGTCAAAAAAATGTTCCCCGACATGGCCGAGAACATATCCGTCGCGATGACGCCCATGGTGCTCACCGCGCGCTTTGTAAAGAAAACTCACCCAGGCTGCAAGGTTGTGTTCGTCGGCCCCTGCGACGCGAAGAAGCTCGAGGCCAGCCGCCGCACCGTGCGCAGCGATGTTGACTTCGTCCTCACCTTTGAGGAGGTGCTCGGCATGTTCGCCGCCAAGGGCGTGGACAAGGAGTGCATCCCGGCCGAGGAGGCGCAGACGCTCTCCCAGGCAGGCTCGGACGCGCGCAAGTTCGCCGTTTCCGGCGGCGTTGCGCAGGCGGTCGTCAACGCTATCAAGTCCATCGACCCGACGCGCGAGGTCAAGATCGCAAAAGCCACCGGCCTGCACGAGTGCCGCAAGCTGCTGATGATGGCGCGCGACGGCAAGTACGACGGCTACCTTCTCGAGGGTATGGCGTGCCCCGGCGGCTGCGTCGCCGGCGCCGGCACGCTCCAGCCGATCGACAAATCCACTCGCGCGGTCGCAAAGTTCGCCGACTGCGCCGAGTACAGCTGCGCTTACGATACGCAGTATAAGGACTTCCTCCCTCTCATCGAAGAAAAGACTGTTTAGAGGCGAATTGACGCACCTACGGATACATATATCTCCGGTTGCCCGGTTCGGGACTGCGGAGGAAACCGTAGGTGCTACGCAACCCGGTAGTCCAAGCTGCGTTTTGCGGCAGCCCGGTTCGCGGACGCAGTGGAAACCGTAGCGTTTCGCGTGACATGAATGCGGTATAGGGTCTTGTTACCCTGTATTAAAGGAGCAGGTAAAATAAAAACTGCATCGCACTGTTGTAGTGCGATGCAGTTTTTTAGATAAGTTTGTTTAGTATGGAGACAACAGAGGAATATGCTTTCACGCAAACTCCTCTTTCAGCATCTCCGCAAACTCCTCGATATAATACCCGGAATTGTCCTTCTTCCAGAATACGCAGTAGGTCTTGGTCACCGGTTCGCCTCTTCTCACCAGCGGGATACGCTTCACGGCGGAATCAAACCACACCTGCTCTCCGATCACGTCCACCGGCAGATAGCCCTGTCAGGTGATGATCATCAGCCGCGCTTCTTGCAGAGAATCCGCAAACCGGTAATCACCGTACAGACCAAGACCTTGGGATATTTTTCGGAAAATCTTGCAATGGCCTCCGAAAATTCGCCGCCGTGGTAGCCCTTATAGCAGCCCAGACGAAACGTGTAGCTGTCATCCGCATCCAGCCGCTTTGTCTCGCGGATAAGCTGCTCCAGATCACTGCGGATGATAATGCTCTTGCGGTAAAAGTGCTCCCCGGCAGGCGTGAGACTAATTGATTGAAAAGCAGCAGAAAACTATAATAGAGGCAAGAAAATCAAGAAGGACATCATCAAGGCTGACAGTACCATGTGGAAATTCTGGATTTTCACGCAGGTGCTTATCACCATCGTTCTCTGTCAGAGGACTGCTCATTTATACTAAGCTGCCGGAATGAACAAGAAATAAATAAGATGCATAAAGCCCACTGGCGTATTGAGTTAATACTCGGTATACCGGTGGACATTTTTTGCAGTTTTTCCACGGTTATTGGAACACGAGAACACGTTGGAACACCAAATTCCCATCTCACTATATAATACATACTTTTATATATCCTAAATTTTTGAGAAATCATACAGTGTAATAGCTTTTTTCGTGTTCCGAATTTGGATGTCATAACGATGGGGTGAATTCTTCGGCAGTGAGTGAGGGAGACACAGCAAAGAGCTTCCCTCGGAAGGAGCCGAAGGGTTATGACATACAATCAGAGAGAACAGATTAAAAAGCTGCGTGCTGCCGGGAATGGTTATGGGGAGATCGCCCAGACGCCTGGCATATCAGCAAATACGGTAAAGTCCTTCTGCCGCAGGAATGCTATTACATAGTCTCTGCTGCTTTTTTGCACGACATATTCATGCACACCAGGAGGCAGAAAACAGCAGTAGAAAAGCTCCCTCAAAAAGCCAAGATTTGGATGAAAAGCTCCTCCCACGTGTTCACCGACAGGCTTTTCATGCTTTTTCCGTGGCTTTGGAGACGGGTGCTTGTGTTTCTTTTCCATACGCTTTTGTGACCTTACGGGTTTCTCTTTTGGCTTTTTCTGACCACCTTCCGCAGTCGGCAGGCTCTTCCCGCACTCCATGCAGAAAGAAGCGGCGCCATCAGCAAGATCGGCGCCGCAATAGGGACAATATTTCATATTCAGCACTCCTTTGGGCAGTATTCGGCATTCATGCCGGGTTTCACGACCCATTGGGGGACGATACGATTATACCACAGCGCCTTTTTCGTGTCATCGGCGCAACCCCTGCCATTTAGTCTGCCATTTCGTGAGACATTTTGTATTCCTCAATAGCCGGGAGCGGAAAAATCGTATATATTTATTTTGCGCGGCGGGGCTCATCTTCCCCGCCGCCGCAGCTTCTGTGCCTGCTTCCTTAAAGCGGAGTGCTTATTCCGGTGGAAATCAGATCTGCCACACGATATAATGAATTTACAAGCATACTTTGTGTGCAATACACGCAATGAACGGCGATTTTTGTTGTCTATATAGGTGAAAGGCCTTTACGCAGAGAGAAGGGAGGGCGCAATGAGAGACCATGAGATCATAGAATTGTACTGGGCGCGTAACGAGAGCGCGATTACCGCC
>ERZ826146.2475-NODE-2475-length-13805-cov-3.276945_pt1 | contig 13805 bp, 10 predicted proteins | sample MGYA00519857_ERZ826146 | MGnify/ENA primary metagenome ERZ826146 (study PRJEB31778, sample SAMEA3449222) | human gut metagenome | biome: human gut; feature: human-associated habitat; material: faeces | place: United Kingdom | collected 2010/2012 ...
TGGACGCCTTCGCCGCCGTTGATGAACGGCAAGGTATTGCCGTGCAGGGCCTCCATGATGAGCTTGACGCCGATGAAGCCCAGCACCACGGACAGGCCGGCAGGCAGGTAGACGAGCTTGTCGAGCAGAGCACCCAGCAGGAAGTACAGCTGCTGCAGGCCGAGCAGTGCGAACACGTTGGAGGTGAACACCAGGAACGGATCCTTGGTCAGGCCGAAGATCGCGGGAATCGAGTCGAAAGCGAACATGACGTCGGTGGTGCCGATGGTCAGGAACACGATGAGCATCGGGGTCCAGTAACGCACGCCGTTCTTGGTGGTGCGCAGCTTCTCGCCGTCGTAGTCGTCGGTAATCTTGATGATCTTGCGCAGATTACGGATGATGCCGTTCTCGTGATATTCCTCATCTTCATCGCCGCCGAGCACCAGTTTGACGGCGGTGTAGATCAGGAAGGCACCGAACAGGAAGAACACCCACGTGAAGCGGGAGATCAGGGCCGCGCCGATCAGAATGAAAATGCCACGGAAAATCAAAGCAATGGTGATGCCGATGGACAGCACATACTTCTGAATCTGCTTGGGCACCGCGAAGTTCGACATGATAATGACGAACACGAATAGGTTGTCGATGGACAACGAGTATTCGGTGAGCCAGCCGGAATAGAACTCGATGGCGGGCTTGGAGCCGGCGAAGAACCAGATGCATCCGCCGAAGATCAGCGCCATAACCACGAAGAAGGCGATATGCTGCACGCATTCCTTGGTGGAGGGCACATGCGGTCGACGCCCGATGACGAACAGGTCGACGATAAAGAACAACGCGAGCACCACGAAGGTGATGATTTCAAATGCGAGTGGGGTTTCTGCCATGATTCCCTACACTAACTTATGTATGTGACGGTTTTGGGGCCGTTCCGGTAGCGCTGATCGCCAGGCAGTCAGGGGATGTGTTGTTCGACACGCTCCGGGCCGCTCAGGCCAAGTCTTTACGGTCGACAACGCATCCCCTGACTGCCCGCCTCGGGTATGGGAATTTGGTTACTTGTTGGCTTCCGTCATTTGACGGAGTTCTTTTTTGAGGTCTCGGATCTCGTCGCGCAGACGGGCCGCAAGTTCGAACTGGAGTTGTTCGGCGGCGGTGTGCATCTGTTCGCTCAGTTGGCGAATCAGGTCGGCGAGGTCCTGCGCGGGCAGGCCGGCCTTCAGGATCTCCTCGTGGCGTTTGTCTGCCTCGTTGGGATCGAGTACCGGCACGCCCAGGTGCGTGTTGCCGGCCTTGCCCGCGTTGCGGTAGCCACCTTCAAGCAAGGTCTGGGTGTCCACATCCTCCTTGGCGAGCATGTCGTTGACGTCGCTGATCTTCTTGATCAGGGGCTTGGGATCGATGCCATGCTCCTGGTTGTAGGCAATCTGCTTGGCGCGGCGACGGTCAGTCTCGTCGATGGCTTGCCGCATGGCTTCGGTGGTCTCGTCGGCGTACATGATCACCGTGCCGGACACGTTTCGGGCCGCACGGCCGATGGTCTGGATGAGCGAACGATAGGAGCGCAGGAATCCTTCCTTGTCGGCGTCAAGAATCGCCACCAGCGATACTTCCGGCAAATCGAGGCCCTCACGCAGCAGGTTGATACCGACAATCACATCGATCTTGCCTTCGCGCAACATGCGCAGCAGTTCGACGCGGCGCAACGTATCCACATCAGAATGCAGGTATTCGACCTTGATGCCGCGTTCCAGCAGATAGTCGGTCAAGTCCTCGGCCATCTTCTTGGTCAGAGTGGTGACCAGCGCGCGCTCGTTCTTGGCCACACGGGCCTTGATCTCGGCGAGCAGATCGTCGATCTGCCCCTTGACCGGGCGTACGTCGATCTTCGGGTCCAGCAGACCGGTTGGGCGGATAATCTGTTCGACCACCCCATCGGACAGTCCCATCTCATAGTCGCCTGGCGTGGCGGACAGGTACACGGTCTGGCCGACGCGCTGCAGGAATTCCGGCCATTTGAGTGGTCGGTTGTCCATCGCGGAGGGCAGGCGGAAGCCGTGTTCGACCAGCGTGCGCTTGCGGGAGGCATCGCCCTCGTACATGGCACCGATCTGCGGCACAGTGACGTGTGATTCGTCGATGACCAGCAGGAAGTCGTCAGGGAAGAAGTCGAGCAGCGTGTGCGGCGGGGTGCCAGCGGCGCGGCCGTCAAAGTGGCGCGAATAGTTTTCGACGCCTGAGCACACGCCAACTTGGGTGAGCATTTCCAGATCGTAGGTGGTGCGCATGTTGAGGCGCTGCGCTTCCAGCTCCTTGCCTTGTTTGCGCAGTTCTGCCAGGCGTTCGTCGAGTTCCTCGCGAATGGTTTTGAGCGCCCGTTCCATGCGTTCGGGGCCGGCCACATAATGGGAGGCCGGGAAGATGTGGACTTCGTTTTCCTCGTCGATCTCGTCGCCGGTCAGCGGGTGCAGCGTGGAGATGCGGTCAATCTCGTCGCCGAAGAATTCGATGCGCACGGCCAGTTCCTCGTAGACGGGGATGATTTCGACCGTATCGCCGCGCACGCGGAAGGTGCCGCGCGTGAAGGCGATGTCGTTGCGCTTGTACTGCATGGCCACGAATTGGCGCAGCAGGTCGTCGCGGTTGATTTCCTGCCCGACTTTGAGGAAGAGCATGCGACCGGCGTATTCTTCCGGCGTGCCCAAGCCGTAGATGCAGGAGACGGTGGCCACAACCACGCAGTCGCGGCGGGTCAGCAGGTTTGCGGTGGCTTGGTGGCGCAGGCGCTCCACATCGTCGTTGATGTTGGAGTCCTTTTCTATATAGGTGTCGGTCTGCGGGATGTATGCCTCGGGCTGGTAGTAGTCGTAGTAGCTCACGAAGTAGCTCACGGCGTTGTCCGGCATGAGTTCGCGGAATTCGGCGCATAGCTGCGCAGCGAGCGTCTTGTTGGGCTCGATAATCAGGGTCGGTCGCTGCAGCTTTTCGATCAGCCAGGCGGTGGTTGCGGTTTTGCCGGTACCGGTGGCACCCATAAGAACCACATCATTCTCGCCGTTTTCGATGCGTTCGGCCAGTTCGGCGATGGCCTGCGGCTGGTCGCCGGATGGCTTATATGGCGATTTGACGACGAAAGGCTTGTCCGCGCGCTCGATATTGAATCCCATAGGGCCTCATCTTAGCGACCTGCGCACCATCCTGCGTATATCTCACCCACTTGGGCCAGCATCTCGGGCAATGGATGGGTGGAGTCGATGACGATATCGGCTATGGCCCGCCGCTCCTCCTCACTGGATTGGTGGCGGATGCGGGCCTCGGCCTGTTCCAGGCTCATGCCGCGTTCCTCGACCATACGGTCGAGCCGCATGCACACGGGAGCTTCGACCGTGACGATATGGTCAAAGGCGAATGGAATATCGTCAATGACCTCGGCGAGCAGTGGAATGTCGTGAATGATGATGGCTGCCTCGGGGTGCTCATGCTCCAGTCGCGCCGCCTCGGCATAGATCAATGGGTGCTCGATGGCGTCGAGCCGTTCACGTGCGCCCGGCGCGGCGTTCGCGCCGAAGACATGATCGGCAATCCATGGCCGGTTCATAGTGCCATCGGCGAGCAATGCATCAGGACCGAACTCGGCGACGATCTGTGGCAGCGCCACTCCCCCGGGTTCGACGATCTGATGCGCCAGCGCATCGTAGTCGATATGCAACGCGCCGAGTTGCTTGAGTCGCGCCGCCACCGTACTTTTGCCCGCGGCGATGCCGCCGGTCAGTCCTATTCGCATCATGGTGCCCATGATAGCTGGCGCTCCCCTCGGCCGGCTATCGCCGACAGCTCCCCTCAGGGAGGGGAGCCGGCTCGCGTAGCGAGACTGAGGGGAGTCATTGGCGGATAACTCCAAAAACACAAGAAACCCGGCCCAATCGGACCGGGTTTCTTTACACGCTAAGCGCTAGCTTCGCGGCAAACTCACTTGCCGAGCAGCTGGTCGCGCAGGGCGGCGAGCTGATCGGAGTCGGCGAGGGTACCGGTAGCCGGAGCAGCGGAAGAGTAGTTGGAGGTCTCCTCGACCGGCTTCTCTTCCTTCGGGCCCTGGCCGTCGGCGGCTGCGGATTCGGCAGCGTTCTCCAGCTCCTTGGCCACGAACTCCTTGTGCTCCTCCCACAGCTCGTGAGCGGCGGCGTACTGAGACTCCCACTCCTCGCGCTGCTTCTCGTAACCAGCGATCCACTCGTTGGTGTTCGGGTCGAAGCCTTCGGGGTACTTGTAGTTGCCCTGCTCGTCGTACTCGGCCGGCATGCCGTAGATGGCCGGATCGAAGTCCTCGGAAGCCGGGTCAACGGAGTCGTTGGCCTGCTTGAGGGACAGGGAGATGCGGCGACGATCGAGGTCGACGTCGATCACCTTGACGAACACGGTCTCGCCCGGCTTGACCACGGTCTCCGGGTTCTCGACGTGACGGTTGGCGAGCTCGGAGATGTGCACCAGGCCCTCGATGCCGTCCTCGACGGAGATGAAGACACCGAACTGGACGATCTTGGTGACCTTGCCCTTGACGATCTGGCCGGGAACGTGGGTGCGAGCGAAGCGCTGCCACGGATCCTCCTGAGTCGCCTTCAGGGACAGAGAGATACGCTCACGGTCGAGATCGACGTCGAGCACCTCGACGGTGACCTTGTCGCCGACCTTGACGACCTCAGACGGGTGGTCGATGTGCTTCCAGGACAGCTCGGAAACGTGGATCAGGCCGTCAACACCGCCGAGATCGACGAAAGCGCCGAAGTTAACGATGGAGGACACCACGCCCTCACGGATCTGGCCCTTCTTGAGCTGGGACAGGAAGGTCTCGCGGACCTCGGACTGGGTCTCCTCGAGGTACTGGCGACGGGACAGGACCACGTTGTTGCGGTTCTTGTCGAGCTCAAGGATCTTGGCCTTGATCTTCTGGCCGATGTACGGGGAGAGGTCGCGGACGCGACGCATCTCAACGAGGGAGGCAGGCAGGAAGCCACGCAGACCGATGTCGACGATGAGGCCGCCCTTGACGGCTTCGATGACGGTGCCCTCAACGACGCCGTCAGCTTCCTTGATCTTCTCGATGTCGCCCCAGGCGCGCTCGTACTGGGCACGCTTCTTGGACAGAATCAGACGGCCTTCCTTGTCTTCCTTGGTGACGACAAGGGCCTCGATGGTGTCGCCGACCTCGACGACTTCGTCAGGATCAACGTCCTTCTTGATGGAAAGCTCGCGGGAGGGGATGACACCCTCGGTCTTGTAGCCGATGTCCAGGAGGACTTCGTCGTGATCGATCTTGACGACGGTGCCCTCAACCAGATCACCATCATCGAAGTTCTTGATGGTGGAATCGACTGCCTTGATGAAGTCCTCTTCGGTGCCGATGTCGTTGATGGCAACCTTGGTGACTTCAGTGTTGTTCTCTGCCATGTAAATATATGGTTTCTAATAGTGGATGGATAATTTCTCGATATTCAGTTATACGCACACCCTACAGGCATACAGATACTCACAATACAAGCAACTCTGCCCAAATTTCCTAGGAAACTCTAGGCGTGTCGTTCGGCCATTTCCACGACGTTGGCTAGGAGCATGGCTCGGGTCATGGGACCCACGCCTCCGGGGTTGGGGGTGTAGGCGGAGGCCTTGTCGTAGCAGGCCTTGTCCACGTCGCCCTTGATGCGGTAGCGACCGGCTTCTTCGTCGTAGACGCGGCTGACGCCCACATCGACCAGCACGGCGCCGTCCTTGATTTTGTCGGGCGTCACGAATCCGGCCGAACCCATTGCGGCGACGATCACGTCGGCGCGGCGCATGTGGTCGGCCACATCCCGGGTACCGGTGTGGCACAGGGTGACGGTGGCGTTGACGGCGTTGCGCGTGAGCATTAGGCCAATCGTGCGGCCAATGGTGATGCCGCGGCCAAGCACGCACACTTCCTTGCCGTTCAGATCAATGTCATAGGCGTCGAGTAGCTCGAGCACACCGCGCGGAGTGCAAGGCAGCGGCGTCGAAATGTCGCCGCGCACATGCAGCACCAGTTCGCCAAGGTTGTACGGGTGCATGCCGTCGGCATCCTTGGCCGGGTCGATCATGTCGATGATCGCGTTCTCGTTGATGCCCTTGGGCAACGGCAGCTGGACGATGAACCCGGTGCAAGCCGGATCTTCGTTGAGTTCGCGTACGGCAGCGGCGATGTCGTCGAAGCTGGCGTCCGCCGGCAGTTCCTTCTTGACTGAGGTAATGCCCACTTCCTGGCAATCGGCGTGCTTGCCGGCCACGTACTTCATCGACCCGGGGTCCTCGCCCACCAGCAGCGTGCCCAGCCCCGGTTGGATGCCCTGCGCCTTGAGCTTGTTCACTCGCTCGGCAAGGTTGGTCTTGATTTCGGCCGCAATCTGCTTACCGTCGATTTTTGTGGACATCAACGCCCTCCCCTGTAGTTTCGGTGCATTCTATCGAAACGATAGGCTATCGTTGGAACAAGTCAGGATTATATATCGTTCGCTCTCACGAAGAAGGCGTGCCATGGGGACTCAAATCACACGACTTACGCGACTCGCCGCAGCCGGCCTGAGCGCCGTCCTGTTGTTCGCGACCACCGCATGCGCAGCCACCTCCCCCGCTGAAACCGAGCCGGACAACAAGACCAGCGTTCCCGCACCGACCGGGCCGATCAATGTGGTGGCCTCCCTCAATCAATGGGGCTCGCTGGCCGCCGAGCTGGGCGGCGATGATGTGGAAGTCACGTCCATCGTGAACTCCACCAATGTGGATGCCCACGATTTCGAGCCAAAGACCTCGGATGTCGCCAAGCTGTCCAAGGCCCAAATCATCGTGGCCAACGGTGCGGGCTACGATTCCTGGGCCACCAAATCGATGACCAAGACCACGAATATCGTATCCGCCGCTTCCGTCATGGGTGCCGTCGAGGGCGATAACCCGCATCTGTGGTTCTCCAAAGACGCTCGATCCAGCATGGCCACGGCCATCACCGATGCATATATAAAGGCACTCCCCAGCAAGAAGAAAGCCTTCCAGAAGCGGCTCAAGGCATGGCAGGCGGACGAGAAATCGTTGGAAACATGGGCGTCCGAGTTCACCAAGTCCCACTCCAACCTCACCTATGCAGCCACCGAACCCGTGGTCTATTATCTGATGGCCGATCTTGGGTTCAAAGATCAGACGCCCAAGGGGTATACGCAATCGACCGCTTCCGGCGGCGAACCGGCACCCGCGGACCTGCAGTCTTTCCAGAAACTCATCGAAGACAAGGGCGTGGATGTGCTGGTCAACAACACGCAGGAAGCCAGTGACGCGACCAATATGATCACGCTGCCGGTCGCGCCGATGTGCCGGTAGTCGACGTCTCCGAACAAATGCCCAAGGACGCCGACACGCTGAACGCCTGGATCAACCAGCTCATCAACACCATCATCGACGCGGTGGATCCAAGCTATGGCTGCGAAGACGCCACGGACGGCGATACCGCGGACAGCAACGCGAATTCCGATGATTCCAGCGCCGAAGGCTCCGCCACGGATGATGCCAATGCGCAAGACTCCAAGGCCAGCACCGGTTCCAGCACGGACCCCAAGTACATCCGTCAGTGCAAGGCGGCCGCATCCAGTGACTCATCTCAGGATTCGGCAAAGGCCGATGCCGCCAATGGCGATTCCGGCGATGCCTCCGGCAACGACCAGACCGACTCCGGCAAATAGTTAGAAGCAAAGGACACCGGCATCGGATTCGTGCCAATGCCAATAGACGCCTTGCATGAGAAGGGTTGTGCGACCATTGTCGAGATGGCCGCACAACCCTTCTCTTTGGTTATCACCATCCGTACACGATATTGAGAACGATTGTCAGCATCGTTTGCCACAATCGGGCGTTATGAGTGAAACTTCCGATTGCATCGTGTTCAGCGATGCCGCCATCAAGCGTGGCGACCATATCATCTGGCAGCATGGCACCTTCGCCATTCCCACCGGTTCGGTCACGGCCATCGTCGGCACCAACGGCACCGGCAAAACCACGCTCCTGCGTGTGCTGTGCGGCGAAAGCCTGCCCGATGCCGGTGACGCTGCCTTTGCGGCGGGGGCAACCTGCGGCTACCTGGAACAGACGGGTCATCTTGACCCGGAGAAAGACGTTTACGAAACCATGCGCCTTGCGTTCCAGCCTGCACTTGACGCCATGGCGGAGCTGGAGACCCTGCAAAAGCAGCTGGCAGCTGACCTCCACAACACGGCTATTACGGATAAGATCACAGTCTGCAACGCAGTGATCGATGCCATGGATGCCTATAATATGGATACCCAGATCAAAAAGGTGCTCAACGGCATGGGCTTCCCGGCAGATACCTGGAAGAAAAAGGCCGGGGTGCTTTCCGGCGGCGAGCAGACCCGCCTGCGCTTGGCCCGCTTGCTGTTGGAACGCCCGGACATTTTGATTCTGGACGAACCCACCAACCATTTGGATCTGGAAACGATGGACTGGCTGGAAACCTATCTGAAAGCCTACCGCGGCGCAGTGCTGGTGGTCAGCCATGACCGCTACTTCCTGGATTCTGTCTGTACCCGTATCTGGGAGCTGCGCGGCAAAACCATCACCACCTACCGCGGCAACTACTCCGCCTACCTGCCCCAGCGCGAAGCAGCGGACGAGCGCCTGCAAAAACAGCATGATGCCGATGTGGAAAAGGCGGCCAAGCTGCAGGATTATATTGACCGCAACCTGGTGCGCGCTTCCACCACCAAAATGGCCCAGAGCCGCCGCAAACAGCTGGAAAAGCTGGAAATTACCGAAGCACCCCAGGCGGAAGCCCACCAGCTGAATTTCCGCTTTGAGTATGATATTGAGCCGTATGATGAGTTGGTCATCATGAAAGGCTTAACTATCCGCATTGGGGAACGCACCCTGTTGGAAGCACTGGATTATGTCGTCCACCGTGGGGACAAGCTGATTATTGCGGGCCCCAACGGCACCGGCAAATCCACCCTGCTGCAGGTATTGGACGGTAAGCGCCGCCCCTCCGGCGGTATGGTGCGGCTGGGCACTGGTGCCAAGCCTGGTATCTTTGTGCAGCAGCAGACCCGCCGCGCAGGCCGCGTGATCGATGCCATCTGGAACCAGTATCCCCGTTTTACCGAGCTGGAAGTGCGCAGCCACCTGGCCAGGTTCGGATACCGCGGCGAGGAAGTGTTCAAGGACTGCGCCACCCTTTCCGGCGGTGAGATGGCCCGCCTGCGCTTTGCGGAGCTGGCCCTGGAACGCCCGAACCTGATGTTTTTGGACGAACCGACCAACCACCTGGATATCTTCATGCGCGAAACGCTGACTGATGCGCTGTCTGCCTACACGGGCACCCTGCTGTTGGTCACCCATGACCGCTACCTGATGCAGACCCTCGGCTGCCCGATCCTGTACCTGGAAGATGGCAAGGCGACTTTCTACCAGAACTTCCAGAAGCTGCATGACCGCGATACTTCCAAACAGCCGGAACCCGCCAAGCAGGAGGATAAGCCCCAAAAGGCAGGCTATGGCAAGGAGCAGCGCCGCCGCCGTGCCGAGGTGCGCACCCGCCTGAAAGCGCTGGAAACCGAGATCGAAGAGCTTGGCGCCCATATTGTTGAGCTGGAAAACGAGATCAACGACCCGGAGATTCTGCGCGACCACCTGCTTTTGCGGGACAAGTGCGATGAACTGGATGATTCCCGCTTCCACCAGCAGGAACTGTATGACGAGTGGGAAAAGCTGGCAGAGGAACAGGACCGCATGGATGCAGAAAGTGATTCCTGAAAAACGCGTTGAGCGCTGCATCTGGCACATCGGCTCGGAGGCCCTTTTTGCGGCAGATCCGGCTGCAAAAAATGAGAAACATTAAAAACAGTAATGAAACTGTAACTTGCTTTCCTGATAAAAAGCGGTATACTATTTTTGATAATGGGCTTGTGCGGCTGGGCAGGTGCGCTGCATCATCCACCGCCAGCTATTTTGCATGTGTGCCGGTGCTTTGCCGGCTGGAGTAAAACACGCTGCGCTTTTTTGCTAACCATGCGCAGCAATAAGAAACAGGCAGGGAATACACTTTGCAGACAACGATCATCATAGCAACACATAAACCGTACTGGATACCGGAAGACCCCATGTACCTGCCGGTACAGATGGGTCATGCCATCCACCCCGGCATTGGCTACATCGGGGACGATACCGGTGAAAATATTTCAGAGCGCAACGGCAATTTCTGCGAGCTGACGGGCCTGTACTGGGCGGCCAAAAACCTGGATTCCGATTATATCGGCATCGTGCATTACCGCCGTTACTTTGCCAGCCGCCTGCACCGTTTTGAACGCAAAAAGCGTCGGGTCATCGGCCACGAGGAACTCAACGCTATTTTGGCCACCACCAATGTTGTGCTGCCTAAAGAGCGCCACTATTTTATTGAAACCAATTATACCCAGTATATCCACGCCCACCATGAACAGGACCTGCGGGTGACCCGCGCCATCATCGAGCGCAAATGCCCGGAGTATCTGCCGGCGTATGACACCTACATGTCCAAAACGCACGGCCATCACTTCAATATGTTCGTGATGAAAAAGGAACTGCTGCAGCACTACTGCACCTGGCTGTTCGATATTTTGTTTGAGCTGGAAAAAGAGCTGGATATCAGCAGCTATTCCACCAATGATAAGCGGGTGTTCGGCTTTGTGAGCGAGCGCCTGCTGGATGCCTGGCTGATCACCAACAACATCGCCTATGAAGAGCTTGACGTTGTATATATGGAAAGCCAGCATTGGCTGCGCAAGGGGATGGCCTTTTTGAACCGCAAGTTCTTCCCCCACAAGGAGGCTCACAAATGAAACGCACGGCAGCGGTTATTGTAACGTATAACCGCAAGGCAATGCTGCAGCGCTGCCTGCGGGCTTTGTGTACCCAAACGGCCGGTGTGCCGGAACTGTGGGTGATCGATAATGCCAGCACGGACGGCACGGCCGAACTGGTGGCGCAGCTGAACCTGCCAACCATGCACTATTATAATACCGGCAAAAACCTGGGTGGTGCGGGCGGCTTTGCCTGCGGCATCCAGCAGGCAGCGTGTTCTGGGGCAGAGTATCTGTGGATTATGGATGATGACTGCCTGCCGGAACCGGATGCCCTGCAGCAGCTGCTGCTGGCGGATGCCGAACTGGACGGGCAGTACGGCTGGCTTTCCTCCCGCGCACTGGCGCCGGACGGTAAAGATCAGCCCATGAACCTGCAGCGCAGCACGCCGTACAAAGATTTGGCAAGCTTTGCCGGGCCGCGGCAGCCCGCGGTTATGGCCAGCTTTGTTTCGCTGTTTTTGCGCAGCAGCACAGTGCAGCGCTTTGGCCTGCCCATTGCAGAATTTTTTATCTGGTCGGACGATTGGGAGTATACCCGCCGTATCTCCCGCAGCATGCCGTGCTATGTAATTCCCGCCAGCCGGGTGGTGCATGCAATGCAGAACGCCACGGTTGTCAACATTGCCACCGATACCCCGGACCGCTGGCCCCGCTACCGCTACTTTTACCGCAATGATGTGGTGCTTTACCGGCGGGAGGGGCTGCGTGGCTGGCTGTGGCTGATTGCCAAAGATGCCTGGCACAGCGTTCAGGTGCTGCGCCACGGCTCGCAAAAATGTGAGCGGCTGGGTATTATCTGGCGCGGTTTTTTTGCTGGAGTCAACTTTCACCCAACCGTACAAGGCTTACCCACACAGGAGCGATGAACAATACACCACACACAAACTGCCTGACCCTGCGCCTGCTGCATGCGGCAAAGGGGTACAAAGCGGTTGCTTTTGATATTTTCGATACCTTGCTCAAGCGGGATTGCGCCCGCCCGGCGGATCTGTTCGCCCTGATGGAAGTTACCCATCAAGCGGCTCTCGGCTTTGCCGGGGCGCGCGTTGCCGCAGAGGCAGAAACCCGCCAGACCCTTGGCCGCGAGGTGACGCTGGCCGAAATTTATGCACATCCTGCCTTGCGGGGTACTGACCCCGCTGCAGAGTGCGCAGCGGAACTGGCTATGATTGCCCCCAACCGACCGGTAGCCCAAGCCGCTGCGGCCTGCCATGCCCGCGGGCAAAAGGTATATGCGGTTTCGGATATGTATCTGCCTAAAGAGCAGATCGAAGCCATGCTGCAAAAATGCGGGCTGGATTTTCTGGATGGAGTGTTCGTTTCCTGCGAGTACGGGGTGCAAAAGCGCAGCGGTAAGCTGTTCAAGCTTTTTTTGCAGCAAACTGCCTTGCGCCCGGCGGAAGTCTTGTTTGTGGGGGATAGCCCCCGCGCGGATTTTGCCGGGGCAGCGCTGGCGGGTATCCGCTGCTTTTTGCTGCCGCAGCCAACCCCGCTGCCATACACCAAAACCCCGGCGGATGCCGTAGGTGGTGTCGCAATTGCCACCTTGCAAAACTGCTGCCAGAATCTAAATCCCAGTGCTGCGCTGGGGGCAGAGCTGCTTGGCCCGCTGGCGGTTGGCTTTGCCACCTGGCTGCATGGGCAGCGCGCGGCTATACCGGGGGCAAAGCTTGTATTCCTGGCGCGGGATATGTACCTGGTGCGCCAGGTGTACCAACTGCTGTACCCAGAAGAAGAAACCTTTTACCTGAAAGCATCCCGCCAAAGCCTTTTGCCCGCCCTGCTGCAATGCCCAATGAATGAGCAGGCGTTGGCACTTTTGGCGGATACCCTGCCGCGCCAGCAGCTGACCCAGCGGCAGATCGCCGCCTATCTTGGCTTTGATTCCCCGAAGGGACACACCACCAAAACCTATGACCTGCGCACCCGCCCCTTGCCGTGCCGCACCAAAGAGATGCTGCTGGCCATGGCGGCTCACAGCAAGCTGCCGGAAGGGGAACCGCTGCGCAGGCGGGCAGAGCAGGCAAGAGCGTATCTGGAACAGGCAGGCCTGACGGATAGCCCGGTGCTGCTGGTGGATATCGGCAGCGGCGGAACCACCCAGCGTGTGCTGGAAGAGCTGCTGCACACCCAGCTGTACGGCTGTTACCTTGCCTGCGATACGCGCCTGCACCAGAACCTGCCGCCGGAGCGCGCCAAAACATTTTTGTTTGACGGCTGCCCGGCCCCCCTGTGGTACTGGGTGGGCCAGCCCATGCTGGAAGTTCTGCTCTCCGAGCCATGCGGCTCCACGGTGGGATACCACGCACAGGCCGGGCAGATGGTGCCGGAAATCGGGCAGGCGGGTGCAGATAACAGGGCAATCACCGCGCCGCTCTGGCAGGGCATGAGGGCTTTTGTTCAGCGCTGGCAGGCTGGCCCGCTGCGGGAAGTGCAAATTCCGCCGCAAACCTGCATCGCAGCGTTTTTGCAGATGGTGCAGGCCCCCCGCATGCAGGAGGTGCGCACCTTGGGTGAGATCACCGTGGAGGACGGCGGCAGCTGGAAGCTGGCTGCCCCAGCCAGCTGGGGCGCCTATCTGCACGCCCCGGCACAGCTGAAACGGGACCTTGCCCAGGCGCGCTGGAAACCTGCGTTTTTGCAGCGCCTGTTTGGCGTGCCGCTGCCATACGGCAAGGTGTACGCTGCACTGAAACATAAAAAGTAAGCATTAAAATGGATATAAAATATAAACCAAAAGGCAGGTGAACCGTATGGAGCAGGCCCCAATGATCAGTATTATCATGCCTGTCTATAATGCCGGGGTGCTGCTGCATACCGCGGTGGAAAGCGTGCTGTGCCAGAGCTTTGCGGATTTTGAGCTGCTGCTGGTGGACGATGGCTCCACCGATGGCAGTGCTGCGCTGGCCCATGAACTGG